>Ga0209986_10000402_pt1 | contig 41397 bp, 38 predicted proteins | sample BlataG_FD_183168 | JGI IMG/M metagenome (GOLD analysis project Ga0209986, IMG submission 183168) | Deep subsurface microbial communities from Black Sea to uncover new lineages of life (NeLLi) - Black_00105 metaG (SPAdes) (version 2) | ecosystem: Environmental > Aquatic > Marine > Oceanic >... | reverse complement strand
TTAATGTGTTTGTATGAGATTTTTGCATGAGGCGGGCAAAAAGCAAGACCTGACCCCAGCTAGACCCCATTGCACCATTGCATTTGGTCGGTTCTTGTGTTAATTTTGAAAAAAGCAGAGATGATCAAATTCGGGACTTCAGGATGGCGAGCCATAATGGGGGAGGAGTTCACTTTTCAAAATGTCAGATTGGTTGTGCAGGCAACTGCAAATTACCTAAAGAAGAAATTTCCCGGAAAACGAATAGCAGTCGTTGTTAATTATGATACCCGTTTTCTATCAGAAAGATTCGCCTTCGAGGCGGCAAAAGTTCTCTCCCACAACAAGATTCATGTTTTTCTGACAGATAGGGATGCACCCTCGCAGGCACAAGCTTACCAGGTCATAAATAGAAAAGCTCAAGGAGGCATCAATTTCACTGCTTCCTTTAATCCTCCTGAATATAACGGCCTGAAATTCAACACAGAGACCGGTGCTCCTGCCCTTCCAGAAGTAACAGATAAAATAGAAGAAGAAATAAAACTTTTGCAGAAAGGATATTCTTTCTGTGCCTTGTATCCTAAAAATGAGTTTATAGAAAAAATTGACCTTCAGGCAGATTATCTGGCTTTCATCCAGAAGAAGGTTGATTTTGATCTCATCCGGAAGTCTAAAATCAAGATTGCAGTGGATATGCTTTACGGGACGAGCCGGGAATATCTGGATGAAATTCTGGAAGAGAACGAAATTCCTGTCGAGGAAATCCATGCCTATATCGATCCCTATTTTGGCGGGATTTCGCCGTCCTGTTCAGAGGAAAATCTTGGAGAACTGAAAAAACTTGTCAAGGCTAAAAAATGCCATTTAGGAATTGCTACAGATGCTGACGGTGATCGTTTCGGAGTTGTTGATGAGAGAGGACATTTTGTCATTCAAAACTTGATTCTCTCTTTATTGCTGGATTACCTTGTCACTACGAAGAACTGGAGGGGGGGAGTGGCCCGATCCGTTGCCACAACTCATCTTGTAGACCGGATCGCCAGAAAATATAATCTTCCTCTTTATAAAACTCCTGTTGGATTCAAGTTCCTGTCCGAACTCTTCCTGCAGAAAAAAATTATTTTTGGGGGAGAAGAGAGTGCCTGTATCGCCATAAAGGATCATCTTCCAGAAAAAGATGGGATTTTCGCCGGACTGCTGGTTGCAGAAATGATAGCTGCCTTGGGGAAATCCCTCTCGGAACAGATAAATGATTTGTTCCGGAAATACGGGAAAAGAGTGGGAGAGCAGAAGAGTATTCCTTTAAATGCGGCAAGTGAGAGGAAGCTTAAAAAACTAATAAAAAATCCTCCAAGCCACCTCGATGACAGGAAGGTTCTCAACATGGAAACTATCGACGGGATAAAGTTAGATTTAGCCGATGATGACTGGTTTCTCCTCAGGCTCTCTGGGACAGAGCCTCTTATTCGATGCTATGCTGAATCTGGATCAAAGAAAGAAGTAGAGAAACTCATGGGATTTGGCTTGGAGTTGATTTCTTGATGAGGAAAAAAGAGAAAGACAATATATCCTTTCGGAGAAAGCTGTTAATCGCAGGATTGGGCTTTTTCTTTTTGGTATTGCTCCTCGCCTCTTTTTTTGGAAAGAAAGGATTGATTGAAATATATCGAGCTCAGAAAGAGCACGAAGTTCTGCTTCAAGAGATAGGGCAGCTGGAGATAGAAAAAAGAAGATTGGAGAAGGAGATAGAGGAGTTGAAGCAGAATCCAAAAGCAGTGGAGAAGAAAGCTCGAGAAAAGCTCTGGCTGGTTAAGCCAGATGAAGTCGTTATCATTAAAAAAGAAAAGTAAATCAATTTTCGCATCATTCAGAGCATGCCCCGATCAACTCAAAAGGAAAGTCTGCATCATTTACTCAAAGACCTGAACCCTGTCCAAAAGGAGGCAGTGACCTATGGTTCGGGTCCTCTTCTTATTATTGCGGGGGCTGGAACAGGAAAAACAAAAGTTATAACCCAGCGCATCGCTTATCTCATTGCCTCCAAGTTAGCCAAACCCGAAGAAATCCTGGCTGTAACCTTTACCGAAAAAGCAGCCAATGAAATGGAAGAGAGAGTTGATCTCTTGATTCCTTATAGCTACTCTTTCGTAGAGATCAGCACTTTTAATTCCTTCGGGGAAAGAGTGCTGAGGAACTATGTGATGGAACTGGGTTATTCTCCGGATTTCAAGCTTCTCGATGAAGTTGAGCAGGCTATTTTTTTTAGAGAGCACCTCTTCGAGTTTCCTTTAGACTACTATCGTCCCCTGAGTTTTCCCACAAAGCACATTCAAGAACTCTTGAGTACTATTAAAAGATTAAAACAGGAAGATATAAAACCAGACGAGTATCTGGAATATTCTCAAAAGCTCAGCGCAGAAGCTTCGGATGACGGGGAAAAGGAGAGTGCCTTAAAACATCTGGAAATGGCCCAAGTTTATCATAAGTACCAGGAATTGCTGATGGAGGAAGGAAAGATTGATTTTGAAGACCAGGTTCTTTTGGTGGCAGAGCTTTTTCGAAAGCGCCCTTCCTTACTCGAAGAATTCCAGGATAAATACAAGTACATTCTTGTTGATGAATTCCAGGATACAAACTACATCCAGTTCTTGCTGCTAAAGCTCCTGGCAGCAAAAAGCAAGAACCTGACTGTCTGCGGAGACGATGACCAAAGCATTTTTCGCTTTAGAGGTGCATCTTTAAGCAATATCTATAATTTTCGGAAGATTTACCCTAATTATAAGAAGGTCGTTTTGAATAAGAATTACCGCTCAACCCAATCCATCCTTGATTCTGCCCAACAACTGATCAAGCAGAATAATCCCGATCGGTTGGAATTTAAAGAAAAAATTAATAAAGCCCTGGAGGCATCACGGAAAAGCAAAGGAAAGAGTATCCACATGCTTCAGTTTGATACTGTTTCCCATGAAGTAGATAAAGTCGCTGATATGATTTTGGAAAAGATTAAACAGGGATATAAGTACGGTGATATAGCCATTCTGGTTAGGCGGAATGCAGATGCAGATCCATTCCTCAGGGCTTTAAACATGAAGGAGGTTCCCTTCAGATTTTCTGGAAGCAGGGGATTGTATTCTCAGGACGAGGTGAAAATCCTCATTTCCTTCATAAAATCCCTGACTGATTTTGAAGACAGCAAGAGCCTCTTTTATCTTGCCCTTTCCGATGTACATAAAACAGATCTTTACGATTTGACCAAAATTTCTAATTATGCTCACAAAAAGAATCTTCCTCTCCATGAAGTTTTCAAGAGAATTTCTGGAAGAAAGAGTCCGGTAGAGATTTCTGATTCTACTGTGGTAAAAATCAAGAGAATTTTTGAAGATTTGCTTTATTTTATCCAACTGGCAAGCTCTCAGAATGCGGGAAGGGTAATCTATTCTTTTCTAGAGAGGACTGGTTATCTAAAATCTCTCGTTGAGGAAAGGAGCCTTCAGGCGGAGTTGAAAATAAAAAATATCCGCATTTTCTTTGATAAGGTAAAAAATTTCTCCGAGTTAACAGATGATGACTCCATTTCTTCCTTTGCCCGGTATCTGGATATCCTTCAGCAGGTAGGGGATAATCCTGCCACTGCCGAGGCGGAACTGGAGGCAGACGCTGTTAGCGTTCTAACAGTCCATAAAGCTAAAGGATTGGAGTTCCCCGTCGTTTTTATGGTCAGTCTGATCGGCGACAGGTTTCCCGGCAGAGAGAGAAAAGAGAAAATTCCTGTCCCTGATGAGGTTCTCAAGGATAAAGTTCTCAGAGGAGATGATTATGGTCAAGAGCAGAAGGAAAAGATTTATCTTCAGGAGGAAAGACGGCTATTTTATGTAGGGATGACAAGAGCCAAGGACCTCCTCTATTTGACCTGGGCCAGAGATTACGGCTTGAAGCGCTTGAAAAAGGTAAGTCCGTTTGTCCTCGAAGCTTTTGATCTTCCCCAGATGCCTGAAGATATTCTCCAGACTTCAGCCTTAGAAGAAATAAAAAGGTATTCCAAGTCACCTCCCCAGCCTAAATTCATCCAGGAAGCGAAGGTCAAAGGAGTCCTAACCTTAAGCTATTTTCAGGTGGATAATTACTTAACCTGCCCCCTGAAGTACAGATACAGGCACATCGTGCGGATTCCTGTTCTTCCCCACCACAACCTGGTTTTTGGCCGTGTCCTCCACAGCACTATCCATATTTATTTGAGAAAAAAGATAGAAGGTGCGAAATTAAGTCAAAAGGAGCTTCTTAGAGAATACGACAAACGCTGGATAAACGAAGGATTTCTCAGCCGGGAACATGAAGAAACGAGGAAGAAAGCAGGTGCAAAGGCACTTCGATTATTATATCGCCGGGAAGAAGACTCAAAGCATCTTCCTCACTTCCTTGAAAAAAGCTTCAAATGGCAGCTAAACGATGTTAAATTCATCGGCCGCTGGGATAGGATTGATCATACAGATAATGGGGCGGTTATCGTTGATTTTAAGGCGACAGATGTCAAAGACCAGAAAGAAGCTGATAAAAAAGCCAGGAATAGCCTTCAAATGAATTTGTACGCCCTTTCTTTTATCAAGACGCAAGATATTCCGCTTTTCGAGACACAGCTCCATTTTCTGGAATCAGACATCGTAGGCCATGCCCAAAAGAACGAAAAGGAGATGGAGAAAGCAGTGGAGAAAATAAAAGAAGCAGAAGCAGGCATTCGAATCCAAAATTATGAAGCAAAGCCCGATTGGCACAATTGCAACTTTTGTGATTTCAAAACGATCTGTCCTTCCTCATACGCCTACTGATTCTGTAGGGATTTGATTCATCAAACTTGCATTTTATATAAGGGGTACGATTTATCCTTTGTAGGGATTTAATTTATTGTAGAGGGTTGGTTTATTGTAGGGGCTTGATTCATCAAGCCCACCTTTTGAAATATATATATAATTATTTACAGGTATTGTATGGATCTGATTTACTGCAGGGGCTTGGTTTATTGTAGGGGATTGGTTTACTGCAGGGGTTTGATTTACTGTAGGGGCTTGATTCATCAAGCCCACCTTTTGAAATATATATATAATTATTTACAGGTCATGAGGAGTTTGATTCATCAAATCCAAAATTTTTTGTCTATTCCGGGGCAAACCAGAAAGGCATTATTGTCAGGATTTTCTCTTTATTCAGCAGCATAAATGCAGAAAGCATTTTTTCTAATCTAGGATCGAGTCCGAGGTTTATTTTTGCCAATCTTCTACCGAAAAACGTATCAAAGAATGAGATTTTTTTGGGCCTAACTACGAGTCTAACTTCTTCATCGATTGGAATACCGGCGAGTTCTTTTGCCAGTTCAAGCGCGCGAGATAATCCTCCGAGCTCATCTACCAAGCCCAGTTCTTTTGCCTGACTTCCTGTCCAAACCCGACCTCTCGCAATTTTGTCGACTTCTTCTTTTGATAAGTTTCGCCCTTCTGCGACTTTTGTCAGGAATTTATCATAAACCCACAGAATTTCTTTTTTAAGGAAGTCCCTTTCTTCCCTGGTGAGTTTCTTATAAGTAGAAAATAAATCTGCCCTTTTCCCGAAGGTGAGTTTCTCTGAAGTTATTCCCAGTTTTTCATAAAGTTTTACAAGGTTGAATTTTCCAGAGATGACCCCGATAGATCCGGTGAGGGTTTGGGGCTGGGCTACAATTTTGTGGGCGGACATGGAAACCCAGTATCCTCCCGAACCAGCCACATCGGACATGGATACAACAAACGGTTTTTCCTTTTTGGCTAAAGCTACTTCTCTCCAGATAATATCAGAAGCCACAGCCGAGCCCCCTGGGCTGTCAACCCGGAAAACGACTGCTGCAATGGATTTATCTTTCCGGGCCTTCCTAATCCAGCGGGCCGTCGTAGAGCTTCCCATTGATTGATACAAACCTTCTCCGGTATGGATAGCTCCCATTCCGTAGATGAGGGCAATCTTTTTTCCTCTGTTTAAACCCAGAGATGACGGCTCGATTTTTGAGTACTGCCCGTGTGTGATTTTGTTTAGTTTTTTCTCTTTCTCCCTGAGAAGATCCTCAAATTCGTCCTCAAAAAGAAGGTCGTCCACCAATCCTGCCTCCAACGCTCTTTCTCCCTGGAAGAAACCATGATCAATCAGTGCTTTAATTTCTTCTTCACTTTTTTCCCTAGCTTCTGCAAGCGCTTTTATGTAGTGAGAATAGAGATCGCCGTACAGGGATTTCATCATCCTTTTGTGAGCTGGCGTGAATCCATCTTCTGTGAACATGTTATAGGCTGTCTTGTATTCTTCTACATGTTCAATTTCAGCTTCTATGCCCAGTTTATCCAGGGATTTCTTGAAGAACGGAACATATCCGCCGATTCCGTTTATAATAAACATACCCATAGGATGGAGAATAATTCGATCACAGGCGGTAGCGAGGTAATATTGTTTGTCGAATTCTACAGACTCATCTATGTAGGCATAAACTTTTTTCCCTGATTTTCTAAAATCCAGGATAGATTCTCTGATTTCGTTTACTTTTGCCCACCCGCACTGGATGTAGCCGAGGCGCAGAACAAGGATTTTGACTCGGTTGTCAACCTTAGCTTTTTTGATGTTCATCCAGATATTGTGCAGCGAGAGAGAGGGAGCTTGTCCAAACATACTCGAAAAAAAGTCTCGGGGCGCCTGCTCTTGAATCTCTCCTGAAAGTCTGATTTCCAGATAAGAACGAGCTTTTACTGCGGGAGGTCTTCCAAACTCTAAATAGATGAAAGAAAAAACAGCTGCCAGGAACAAAAAGACAAATATTAAAATTATGATCAGCACATACTTTCCTTTTTTCATTTTTTCCTCCTTTTTAATTGCGTGAACATTTTCTAATAGAATATAGCAGAAATTAGGCTATAATTGGAAGCATTTCCAAATGCGAAATAGCTGATTACTATATTTGAGGCATAGGTTTTGGGAAATATCTGCAGCGACCATAGAAGATTTAGCCTTCGAAATTCGCTCTTCGAGGGAACCAGACGGAGTCGGGCGGCGAGTATGTCTGAGCGGAGCGAGTTACGCAGCCGCCGAGAAGAGCGAATGGAGAATGGCGTTAAAAATCTGATTGGGAGCGAGGCAATTTCCCAAAACCTTTTCTAATAACAGAATGGGAGATGCTTACCACCATAATTTAAGTATAGAATATTTCGGGGAGATTGAGTATATTAGAAAACTTAAAGACAGTCATTGTCTGAAAATTCTTACCGAGACTCGTCTCATTATATCATGTAACGTTTGGAAAATATTTGTCTTAAAAGGATAGTGTCATGAATGCTCTTGAGATTGAAGGAATATCTAAAAAGTTTGGCGATTTCCATGCTGTCAAGAAATTGTCTTTTATGATTCCTTCGGGAACGATATATGGACTTCTGGGGCCAAACGGAGCGGGAAAAACAACCACGATTCGAATGGTGATGAACATTATCATTCCCGATGAGGGCTCTATCAAAGTCCTCAACCGGAGAATGGATGAAGAGATGAAAGAAAGGGTAGGCTACCTCCCTGAAGACAGAGGCCTTTATCCCAAGATGAAGGTCGGAGAGCTTCTTCTGTTTCTGGCTGAGATAAAGGGGCTCAAAGGCAGTGATGCTCGAAAGAAGATCGATTTCTGGCTTGAGAGGTTCGATCTCTCAGATTGGAAAAGCAAAAAGGTTGAAGAGCTTTCAAGGGGGATGCAGCAGAAACTTCAATTTATTGTGACCGTCATCCATGAGCCCGAGCTTATCATTCTCGATGAGCCGTTTTCGGGTCTGGACCCTGTTAACACCAAACTTTTTAAAGATATCATGCTGGAGATGAAGAAAAAAGGTCGAACAATAGTCTTCTCCACTCACCGTATGGAACAAGTCGAGATGATCTGTGACAACATATGTCTCATAAATAAAGCTGAAAGAGTGTTGGAGGGAAATTTAAGCCAGATCAAGAAGCAGTACGGGAAAAATACAGTTATACTGGATTACGACGGCGAAGCAGATTTTATTAAAAATTTTCCCGAGATTGAGAAAATCGATGACTATGGAAAATTCATGGAAATCAAACTGAAAGAGACGTCTTCTCCCCAGGATCTCCTCCCCAAACTGGTGGGGAAAATCAGTATCAACAAATATGAAGTAAAAGAGCCAACATTGAACGCTATTTTCATCGAAAAAGTCGGAGGAAAGGAAGTCAAAGATGAGGAAGATACTATCAGTCATTAAAAGAGAATATATTCAGATTGTAAGGACCAAAGGCTTCATTATAGGCACTGTCTTGGGTCCGGTCTTCATGCTCGCTTTAATCGTGGTCCCGATCATTGTTTCCTCAGCTTCTGTGGAAAAGCAGGAAACCATAGGAGTGGTAGATTTAACCAATGAAATTTTTATGGAACTCGATAAGAAACTGGATCATAAGGACTATAGGCTCAAGGATGGGTTTCGCCGTTACGTCCTTGAAAAATTCGAGGCTTCTGCAGGCACTGAGGAGTTAAGGCACGAGTTAAGAGAAAGAGTGTTAAAGAAGGAGCTCTCCGCTTATATTTATATCCCTGAAGATGTCTTAGAAATTGGAGCTCGCGAATCGGCAGTTAGAGATTCCGAACCGGAGGAGGATAAAGTCGAATATGTCTCCGAGCATACTACTGATTTTGAAAAGTTGAGAGCTCTCAATAGGGCTCTAAACAATGTCGTCATCGAAAAAAGATTGAAAAGAGAAGGATTGGATCCTCAAAAAGTCGCCCAGTATATCAAGCGTGTGGGGCTACAACCCATAAAAATAACAAAAAAGGGAGAGGAAAAAGATACTGCGGGAACTTTTATGATTTCATATTTTCTGGCTCTTATCATCTATATGGCAATTTTAATTTATGGGCAAGTCATAATGAGGGGGGTTATCGAGGAAAAAAGCTCAAGGGTTGTGGAAGTCGTGCTTTCTTCTTTAAAACCTTTTCAGCTCATGATGGGAAAGATTTTGGGAATCGGCGCTGTGGGCTTAACTCAATTTTCTATCTGGACTTTGTTTGGAATCGGTGCTTCCGTCTATAGTACATCGTTTATCCCTGCTCGTGCAGGTTTTGCTATGCCAAGCATTCCTGCCCATGTCTTTGTCTATTTTGTGGTTTTTTTCATCCTGGGCTATTTTCTTTTTGGAACCCTTTATGCAGCCGTAGGTTCCATGGTCAATTCAGAAAAAGAAGCCCAGCAGTTGGTTATGCCGATAACCATGTTTTTGATTGTTCCGATCATGCTCATGATATTTATCATAAGGGTTCCTGACAGCTCGCTCGCTGTATTTTTATCCTTTATACCCTTTTTCGCCCCGATTTTGATGTTCTTGCGAATTACTGTTCTGCTTCCTCCGTTCGCGCAGATTGGAGCTTCTATAGTGATTCTCATCCTGACTATTCTTTTGATGATATGGCTTACAGCCAAAATTTATCGAGTTGGGATTTTAATGTACGGCAAACGACCTAAATTTGCCGAAATAGTCAGATGGATAAGATATAAATAAGCCTGCAATTATTATTCTTTATTAGCCCTCATGTTCAGGGGAAAAATGTGTATTGTCATAAATTTATTTTTTTAGGGGTGAACCTTTTCGAGAATTGTTCCGTAATAAACTCTGAAGACATAATCATGAGGCCGGGAATGCAAAGATAAAAAAGAGATGATGAGGAAAATAAGGTATTGATTTGGCTGGATTGAAAGAACCGGCTTAAGTTCTTTTTCTAAGAAAATCGCCAGAAAAATTTAAAATGGAAGAAAAGAGAGAGGCAGAACATGAAGACATCTACATTCTTGTGGATAAAATCAAGGAAGGAGACAGAGAGGCTTTCATGACATTGACCAGTCTTTACCAAAAGAAAGTTTTCTTGCTGGCTTTTTCTTTCTTTCGTAATAAGGAAGATGCTCTGGATATTGTTCAGGAAACCTTTTTAAGGCTTTACGAGAAGGTAAGAATGTTCCAGAGAGGGAAGAATTTTCAAAACTGGCTTTTACAGATTGCCAAAAACCTGTGTGTAGATTATTACCGGAAAAATTACAGCAAAAGTAGGGAATGGGATAGGAATAAACCCATAGATGAGATGAATTTGCCAGTTCAGAATTCGTATGATCCGTTGGGCTCATCAGACTTAAGAGAAATAATTTCTACTTGTCTTAAAAAGCTGGCAGAGAAACAGAGGATGATATTTGTGATGAGACACTACAACCAGTTTAAATACAGGGAAATAGCCCAGATATTAGATATTTCCCTGGGAACAGCAAAGTCTCTTCATTTTAAAGCTGTTCAAAACTTAAGGGGCTTGATGGCCCCCTATTTAGGGAGACAGCTATGATGGATTGTAAAAAAATTAAAAAAGATTTAGTAGCCTTCCTCTACGGAGAGCTTCGAGAAGATGAAAAAGAGCTTATGAAAGCTCACCTCGATGCCTGCCCCGATTGCAAGAGGGAACTGCAGCATATGAAAGAGGTCATCAAAGGAGCAGACTCTCTCCAGGAGGATATCGAGAAAGCCATGGCTTCTGTAGATTGGGAAGAGCTCCCTTCAAGGATTACTGAAGCTGTGTTTGAGAAGGAAGCTCCTCTCCCTCGAGAACCATGGTTGGCAGGTATTTCAAGATTCTTGTTTCAACCCAAATTGAAGCATGTTTATGCGGCTCTCCTCATAGGTGTTCTGCTGGGTTCTATTATTACTATCATGGTAGGATTACTGAAGCTGTGTTTGAGAAGGAAGCTCCTCTCCCTCGAGAACCATGGTTGGCAAGTATTTCAAGATTCTTGTTTCAACCCAAATTGAAGCCTGTTTATGCGGCTCTCCTCATAGGTGTTCTGCTGGGTTCTATTATTACTATCATGGTTCTCAGATCGCCTCTTCCAAGAGAGACAGAAGCAGGAGAATTCTTCGTGTCTCAAGACTTCTTGGAAAGAGTGGAGCTGGAAATGGCCAGGAGGGAGACATTGGGCTATCTTGAAGAGAGTCAATATCTGCTTTTGGACTTTATCCAATCTCCTTCTGAGAAATCGGCAGAATTCTGGCAGAGTGAATTTGCTTCCCAGAAGGCAAGAGGTCTTCTCGCCAAGAAAAAATACATCAGTCCTCAACTGGACAAATTTAAGATGGCCAAGGCGAAAGCGATCTGTGATCAGATTGAATATCTATTTTATGAACTGATACAGATAAACGCCCAGCTCTCAGAAGAAGAGGTCAGCAAAATCCAGAATATGATAGAAGAAAAAAAGCTTCTCCTTAAGATAAAACTATTGAAGAAAGAATTGGAACAAAGTGAGGTATAAGATGAGAAAAGTAATCATAAATATTGGAATTCTTCTCCTCGCCTCCTTGCTTCTTCAAGCATACGCTCAGGCACAGCCCGATGAGAAACTTTTTCAGGAAGCAAAGATCCTTATCTTTGATAAGGAGTGGAAAGATGCTCAAGAGAAACTAGAGGAACTCCTTGAAAAGTATCCGGACAGTGTGTGGTATTCCCAGGCTGTTTTCTACAGAGCTAAATGCCTTGAGGAGCGGAAAGGAAAAGAGCTGGAAGCATTGAAGGCACACCGGGACTACATCAAGCGAGAAAACCGGAGCAAAAGTTTAACCGAAGATTCGGAGCTTTCGATCATTAAATTAGCTTACGAGCTTTACAAGGATGGAAAAAGGTTCTACCTGGATGAAATAGAAAAAAGGCTTTCCAGTTCAAACAGAGTGGTCAGATATTTTGCTGCCATTAAACTTAGTCAAGTGGAAGAGAAGAAAGTTGCGTCCAGAGCAGTTCCTGTCTTGAAGGAAATCATCAAGAAAGAAAAGGATGATGAGCTTAGAGACAGGGCAAAAATAGCCCTTCTCCGGGTTGATCCCGGTGCCTTGAAGGATTTAGAAGAGGAAAGATCCGAGAAAAGAGCAAGGTTATTGAAAATAAGAGTTTGGAAAGACGGTGAACTGACGTTTAAAGTCAATATTCCCTGGGCTCTGGCTGACCTTGCGCTGGGCTCTATTGAAAAAGAAGAAAAAGCCTCATTGAAAAAAGAAGGCTATGATTTGGATACAATCATGAAAACTCTCGCAGAAGCCGGGGAAATCATTTACATAGAAAATAAGGAAGAAGGAACAATCATCAAAATATGGATAGAATAATTAAAGGAGATATCCGATGAAAAAAGTTGCAAGTTTAGTTTTAATCGTTTTTGTGCTGGGTGTTTTTCTGCCTAATCTTCTTCTGGCAGATAGCAAGGATGAAATCCAGGCTATCAAGAAAGCAGTCAAGAAAAATCCGGACTATAAGTCCGGAGAGGAAGTGAAGTGGTTCAAGGTGCTTGTCACGGATAACAAAACAAAGAAAGACAAAGTTAAGATCACGCTGCCGATATCTTTAATTGAAACTCTTCTCAAGTGCGTCGATGAAGATGACCTGAAGATTGACAAGGATGAGTGCGATATTGATCTCAAAGAGCTGTTCGCGGAACTGAAGAGACTGGGTCCGGCGGTTCTCATCGAAGTTTATGAAGATGATGAAACAGTGAAGATTTGGTTTGAGTAAGGTCGAAATAAGCCCGTAAAAGTAAAAAGGGAAATGGAATATTATTCCATTTCCCTTTTTTTATGTAGTAATATAAATTAAATATGCGGGGAAGTGACTGATGAATTTTAGCCGATAGATATGGCTGCTAACTCTCCTTATAAAGAGTAGACTCTATCTTTTGATTTATTTCTAAACCTGAAAGCTTTCTCTTTGAAAAGCTTTAAGCAAGCATCTACAGCTTCAGCATAATAGAGGCTACCCTTCCTATTCGAAATTTCCTTTAGTGCCTTATTTATGCCAAGAGCTGCTCTATAGGGCCGCCGTGAAGCTATTGCCTCCACAACGTCAGAAACTGCCAAGATTCTCGCTTCCATAAGAATATCTTCACCCGATAGACCTGCAGGATATCCAGAACCATCCATTCTTTCGTGGTGTTGAAGCACGATTTGAGCAACAGGATATGGAAATTCTATTGTCTTTAAAATATCGTAACCGACATTGGGGTGAGTCTCAATCATATTGTGGTCGATTTCGGTTAGCCGCCCCGGCTTGCTGAGAATTTCAGAAGGTACCAGTATTTTTCCGATATCGTGAACAACCCCAGCCATGCGGATTCCATCAACCTGGTTAGTTGAAAGGTCTATCTCTCTGGCTATCGCACAGGCCAAATAGGTCACTCTCTGTTGGTGGCCCGCAGTATAAGGATCTCTCATTTCTACCGCTGATGCCAGGGCATAGACCGTTTCCTCAAGGTTTTTTCGTAATCTCTCGAAGCTTTGTTTGCGTTCCTCCTCTGATTGCTTGCGCTCGGTGATATCTCTTATAATTCCTATTTCTTTTGCTTCTCCCTTTTTCCCTATGCTTACCGTGTTTGCCTCAACTATCCTCTCCGCCCCATCCTTTGTTATGATTCTGAATTCGCTTCTGCGAGGCGCTTCCTGTCCTTTTTTATTTGCCTTTTCCCTTTCCTTAAGAAATTTTTTATCATCTGGATGGACGATATTCAAGAAATTGAATTTTTTGTTGCCCAGCTCTTCCTTTTTTCGGCCAGTAAGATTTTCAAAAGCAGGGTTGGCGTATTGAAAGCCGTCTTGTGAGATTATATAGATAGCATCGTGGGCATTCTCTACCACGCTCCGATATCTCTCTTCACTCTCTTTTAACATATTTCCCACTTTATACTGGTAAAGAGCCATCTCGATGGCTGTATACAGCTCCCTGTCCTCGAAGGGTTTGAGAATAAAGCCGAATGGCTCAGTTATCTTTGCTCGCTCCAGTGTTTTATCGTCTGCATAAGCAGTAAGATAGACAACGGGAATATTGAAACGAGAGCTTATTGCGGAAGCAGCCTCAGTGCCATCCATTTTGCCTTCGAGTACAATGTCCATCAGCACTAGATCGGGGTGTATCTCTTCAGCTTTTTTTACGGCGTCCTCTCCAGAAAGAACAATTCCGGAAACAGCATATCCGAGCCTCCTTAATCTGAATTTTATATCATCGGCAACAATTTGTTCATTTTCGACTACTAAGATCTTTACGCTATTCATTGTCAAGCTTATTTAGTAATCGATAATACTTTGTGTATCTTGCCTTTTAAAACTACATTTTCAACAGGCTTAACAATATAATCATCACAGAATGAGCCTAATGCTTTTATCTTGGATTCATCTTCGTCTTTTGCAGTGAGCATAATAACGGGAATGTTCTGTGTGTTCTCATTTTTCTTCAACCTTTTCAGTACTTCAAGTCCATCTATTCCCGGCATCATTATGTCAAGAAGAATTAAATCTGGTTTTTTCTTACGGGCGATCTGTATTCCCTTTTTCCCCTTCGTTGCGGTGATAACCTCATAGTTACTAATAGCCTCTAAGTTTTTTTTTACAAAATAGCAAAAGTCTTCTTCATCATCGATGATAAGTATTGTTTTCTCCATTTTCTAAAGCCTCCTCTCAGTGAAAGGGCAAGACAATCTTAGCCGTAGTCCCCTTTCCCGGTTTGCTCTCTATTACCAAATCACCTTTATGGTTGTTTACAATCATCTTGGTCATGGACAACCCGAGGCCTGTTCCCTTTCTCTCTCTTTTTGTTGTAAAAAATGGCTCGAAGATTCTTTGCAGATTCTTTTTCGAGATCCCCTCGCCCGTATCCGCCACCTGGATTACACAGAGTTTATTAGCAAGGGAAGATTCTGAAGGCGCCATTTTGTATGTTTTGATCATGATCGCTCCTCCCTTAGGCATGGCCTCGATGGCATTCAATAAAAGATTAAAGAAAACCTGCTGCATCTGGTTTTTATCGACTTCTAAATACATTTTTTCTTTGGCGAAGTGAGTTTTAATTTTTATTTCAATCAAAGGAGTTCTGTATTTAAATAATGATAATGTCTCTTTTATTAAATCATTCGGATTTATCCTTTCGGTTTTCAGTGCAGACGGACGGGAAAACCTTAATAAGTCCTGTACAATTGTATTGGCTCTAAATGTAGATTCCTTGATCTTATCTATTGCTGTTTTTACATCAGAGTCAACATTAGATAATTTTATTTCCAGGAATTCTGATCCTCCGAGAATAATTCCTAACGGATTTTTTATCTCATGCGCGATTCCGGATGAAAATCTTCCTAAAGCTGCCAGCTTTTCAGATTGTATTAGTTCCTGCTGTGTTTTTTTTAAGTCAGCATAGGCTTTCTGTAGTTCATCTGATTTTTTCTTGCGATCGGTTATATCCTGGAAGACCAATACTACGCCAGTAATCTTTCCTTTTTCATGTTTAATCGGAGCACCGCTGTCATCAATAGGCACTTTCTTTCCGTCCTTAGCTATTAACACCGTATTATTCGCCAGACCTATCACACTGCCTTTTTCGAGCACCCTCGCTGCAGGATTCTTAACCGGTTTGCCTGTTTCTTCATTTATGATTTTAAAGACCTCTTTAAGAGGTCTGCCTACAGCCTCTTTTTGTTTCCACCCGGTTAAAGCCTGGGCAACAGGATTCATGAATGTCACCGTACCCTTCGTGTCGGTGGCAATCACGCCATCGCCAATACTCTTAAGCGTTGTGAAAAACCACTCCTCGCTCTCCTTTAACTTTCTTTCCATCCTGTGTTTGTAGAGAGCTATTTCCATTATGGAGCGCAATTCTTTATCTTCGAAGGGTTTGAGGATATAGCCAAACGGCTCTGTCACTTTTGCCCGTTCAAGCATCTTCTTATCTGCGTAAGCAGTCAGATAGACAACAGGAATATCGAAACGGGAACTTATTGCGGAAGCGGCTTCAATGCCATCCATTTTTCCTTCCAGAACTATGTCCATCAGCACCAAATCAGGCCGGATCTCTTCAGTTTTTTTTACGGCTTCCTCTCCAGATGTAGCTGCTCCGCGAACAGAATATCCAAGCCTCTGCAAGCTCATTTTTATATCCTCGGCAACAATTCTTTCGTCTTCAACAATCAGGATTTGTTTTTTCTTCAATGGCATATCTGGCTCAAGATACTATTCAAGCTTAAACTTTTTTTCGTGAAATAAATTCAAGCAAGCATCCACCGCCTCAGGATCATAGAGGATGCCTTTATCTTTGGAGATTTCCTCTAAAGCCGTATTAATACCCAAAGCCGGCCGGTAAGGCCTTGGAGAAGACATGGCCTCAACAATATCAGCAACTGCTAAAATTTTCGCTTCCGGAAGAGTATTTCCACCCAATAGGCCTGCAGGATATCCAGAACCATCTATTCTTTCATGGTGTTGAAGCACGATTTGGGCAACCGGATATGGAAATTCTATTGCCCTCAGTATGTCATAACCGAATTGGGGGTGCATTTTAACCATGTAGGATTCAAATTGGGATAAGTGATCGGGCTTGATGAGAATCTCAGTAAGTATTTGTATTGTGCCGACATCATGAACAGATCCAGCCATGCGGAGTCCATCAACCTGCTCTTCTGGAAGGCCCATCTCCTCAGCTATATGGCAGGCCAGGTTAGACACCTTCCTTTGGTGACCGGCAGTATAGATATCTCTCATTTCAACTGCTAAGGCCAGAGCTTTGACCGTTTCTATCAGGTTTTTTCGCAATGTCTTTTCCCTCTCTTTTAATATGTTTTCCATTTTTTGCTTGTAAAAAGCCATCTCAATAGTAGTCTGCAGATCCCTGTCCTCGTAGGGTTTAATGATATATCCAAATGGATCTGTTATTTTTGCTTTCTTTAATGTCTTTTGATCTGAACAGGCAGTAAGATAGACAACAGGAATCTCGAAGCGAGAGCGTATTAGTGCGGAAGCCTCAATGCCGTCCATTTCTCCTGCCAGAACAATGTCCATTAGCACTAAATCAGGTTCCATATCCTCTGCTTTTTTTACGGCTTCCTCACCAGAGATAGCTGTTCCGGGAACTGAATATCCGAGCCTCTGCAAGCTGATTTTTGTATCCTCGGCAACAATTCTCTCATCTTCAACAATAAGGATTTGTTTTTTCTTCATCAGCAATTATTCAAAATCAAATCTTTTTTCGTAAAATAATATCAAGCAGGCATCAACTACATCAGGATCATAAAGAATACCCTTGTCTTTGGTTATTTCCTCCAAGGCCATTCCTATACCAAGAGCTGGCCTGAAAAGACGGTAGGAAGACATAGCCTCGACTACATCAGCAACTCCCATAATTCTCGCCTCCAGAAGTGTTTTTGCACCCTTTAAACCCGCTGGATATCCAGAACCATCTATTCTTTCATGATGTTGGAGCACGATTTGGGCAACTGGATAGGGAAATTCTATTGGATTCAATATTTCATAACCGATCTGAGGGTGCATTTTGACCATAACGAATTCAAATGGGGATAAAGGATGAGGCTTGATGAGAATCTCAGTAGGTATTCGTAATTTACCAACATCATGAACTGGTCCAGCCAGACGAATTCCATCAATCTGATCTTTTGAGAGACCCATCTCTCTGGCTATAGCACAGGCCAGCTTAGTCACCCTCCTTTGATGACCCACAGCATAAGGATCTCTCTTCTCCAGTGCTGATACTAAGGCATTAATCGTTCCCTCGAAGGATTTTTGTAATCTTTCATAACTTTTTTTAAGTTCTTCTTCTGCCTTCTTTCGCCCGGTGATATCTCTTAAAATTCCCACTTCTTTAGCTTCACCCTTTTTCCCTATTTTTGCTGTATTTGCCTCAACTATCTTCTCCGTTCCGTCCTTGGATATAATTCTGAATTCTCTGCCGAGAGGCACTTCTGTTCCTCTTTTTCCCCCCTTTTTCCTTTCCTTAATTTCTTTTAGGTCATCTGGATGAATAATATTCCAGAAATTAAATTTCTTGCTGCACAGCTCTTTCTTTTTCCAACCGGTAAGTTTCTCAAAACCAGGATTAGCGTATTGAAAAGCATCTTGAGTGATTATATAGATGGCATCGTGTGCATTCTCGACAACGCTCCTGTATCTCTCCTCACTCTCCATTAACATATTTCCCATCTTATGCTTGTAGAGAGCCATCTCAATATTTGTCTGCAGGTCCTTGTCGTCGAAGGGTTTTAGAATATAGCCGAATGGCTCTGTAATTTTTGCCCTTGCCAGCGTTTTTTTGTCTGCATGGGCAGTAAGATAAACAACAGGAATATCTAAACGAGAGCTTATTGCGGAAGCAGCTTCAATGCCATCTATTTCCCCTTTAAGGACAATGTCCATCAGCACTAAATCAGGATGCATCTCTTCTGCTTTTCTTACGGCTTCCTCTCCCGAGACTGCCATTCCGGAGGCAGAATATCCGAGCCTCTGCAAACTCATTTTTATATCCTCGGCCGAAACTCGTTCGTCTTCAACAATTAAAATTTGTTTTTTCATCCTTCTTTCTCCAATGAAATATATGACTTCGGCAATTATTCCAGCTTAAACTTTTTCTCGTAAAATAATTTAATGCATGCGTTCACAGGTTCGGAATCATAAAGAAAGCCTTTATGTTTGGAGATTTCTTCCAGGGCCTTGCCAATGCCAAGAGATGGTCGGTAAGGCCGATGAGAAGACATAGCCTCAACAATATCAGCAACTGCTAAGATTCTCGCTTCTGGAAGGATATGTGTACCCAATAGACCGGAAGGATATCCAGAGCCATCCATTCTTTCATGGTGTTGGAGTATGATCATGGCAACTGGATACGGAAATTCTATTGCCTGCACTATTTCATAACCGATCTGGGGGTGCATTTTAATCATGACGAATTCAATTTCGGACAGATGATTGGGCTTGATGAGAATCTCGATAGGTATTTGAATCTTGCCGACATCATGAATAAGTCCGGCCATGCGGATTCCTTCAACCTGCTCTTTCGGAAGGTCCATCTCCCCAGCTATAGCAGAGGCGAGATGAGCTACCCTCTTTTGATGACCGGCAGTATAAGGATCTCTCCTTTCGAGTGCTGATACCAGGGCATTAATCGTATCCACAAAGTTTTTCTGTGTTCTCTCCAGGCTTTTTTTAAGTTCTTCCTCTGCCTTCTTGCGCACGGTGATATCTCTTAGAATCCCCATCTCTTTTACTTCTCCCTGTTTCCCTATGTTTACCGTATTTGCCTCGACTATCCTCTCCTCCCCATTCTTTGTTGTAATTCTGAATTCGAACCTGCCTGGCATTTCTATTCCTTTTTTCCACGCCTCTTTCTTTTCCTTTATTAATTTTTTGTCATCCGGATGAACAATATTCCAGAAATTGAATTCCTTATTACATAGCTCTTCTTTTTTCCAATCAGTAAGGTTTTCAAAAGCAGGATTGGCATATTGAAAACTACGGGGGGTGCTTATATAGATAGCATCGTATGCATTCTCTACCAGGCTGCGATATCTCTCTTCACTCTCTTTCAACATATTTGCCATCTCATGGTTGTGAAGAGCCATCTCGATGGTTGTCTTCAGGTCCTTATCCTCGAAGGGTTTGAGAATATAGCCAAACGGCTCAGTTGCTTTTGCCCGTTCAAGCATTTTCTTATCCGAATAGGCAGTAAGGTAGACAATCGGAATATCAAGACGTGAGCTAATTATTGAAGCAGCCTCAATGCCATCCATTTCTCCCTTAAGCACGATGTCCATGAGCACTAAATCAGGGCGCATCTCTTCTGCTTTTTTTACGGCTGCTTTTCCCGAAAAAGCTATTCCGGAAACAGCATATCCAAGCTTCTGAGCGCTCGTTTTTATATCCTCAGCCTCAAGTCTTTCATCTTCAACAATAAGGATTTGTTTTTTCTTCATCGTTTCACCTTCAATCTGATATTAAAATGGGTTCCCTTCGTTCTATCCAGCTTGATGTCACCATGAAGCTGGTCCTCAGCTAAAAGGCGAACCAGATGTAAACCCAATGATTCTATTTTTCTAAAATCCATTCCCTTTGGTAAGCCAACCCCGTCATCGTTTACAACAAGGCGAATCTCTTTTTTATTTATCGCGTGCATGGCAACTTTAATCTCACCTTTTCTGCCGTCAGGAAAGGCATGTTTCAAAGAATTCGAGACAATTTCGTTGATAATCAGGCTGCAGGGAATTGCTGTGTTAATATCCAGCAAAACATCTTTGATATTTATGTTCAATTTAACGTTTCTGGGGTCAATTCCGTAGGAACTGAACAGATGGGATGTGAGAGTTTGAACATGTTCAACAAAGCTGACTTTTGCGATGTCTTCGGATTGATATAATCTTTCATGGATGAGTGTCATTGACTTGACCCGGTTCTGAATACCCCTGAGCAGATCCAGCGCCTTTTCATCCTCGGTATGTCTGGACTGAAGGTTGAGAAGGCTGGAAATTACCTGCATGTTATTTTTGACCCGGTGATGAATCTCCCGGAGAAGCACATTTTTCTCCCTGAGCGACGCTTTAATTTTTTCCTCTGTCCATTTGCGTTCAATAGAATAGCGGATGGCTGAAACGAGCAAGTTGCCATTTGCAGTACCCTTGACTAGATAATCCTGCGCACCCCTTTTAACTGCTTCTAAGCCTGTTTTTTCATCATTTAGTCCGGTAAAGACAACAATAGGCACTTCCGGAGCTTGTGGCTGAACCTTGATTAATGTATCCAGTCCCTGGCTGTCAGGTAATCCTAGATCCAAAAGGACGACATCGATATCTCCCTTGGCGAGATGCTCTATTCCTGTCTGTAGCGTATCGGCGCAGACTAAATCGAAGCTCGTAGAACTCTTTTTTCCCAGCATTTCCTGTATAAAGCGTGTATCTCCGGGGTTGTCTTCGATCAGGAGGACTTTGATTTGTTTATCTTTCATCTTTTGCTTTCATTTGATGCACGCCTGTCGAGGGACTTCAAAACGGGATCTGGGATCTTTGTTTTATTCTTTAAACTGCAGATATCAGCAAGCTAAGATTTATGATTGACGCGTTTCTGTTCATACATTAATCTATCTGCCTCATCCAGCAGTCCGTCAATTGAACTAGGATACTGGGAATCGTAACGGACTATACCCACACTCAGTGATAATTTATATGGACGGCTGCCGTTCATGTTGCGAGCTTTCAGGTTCTTTTGCAGATGACTTGTGAGGATCTCGGAACACTCCTTGGAGTTTTCTAGGGCAAGAACGACAAATTCATCCCCGCCAATGCGAGCAATAATGTCAGACCCGCGAAAAGTCTTTCTAAGAAGGCTAGCGGTCTCAATCAGCGCCTTATCTCCTTCATGATGGCCTAAGTTGTCATTAATCGACTTCAGATCATCAAAATCGGCAAAAAGCAGCAACATGCTCCCTTTTTTCCTGTTTGCTATCTTAAGCTGCAGCTGGGCCAGGATAGAAAATCCCCGCCTGTTAGGGAGTCCTGTCAGGGGATCATGATAAGCCATTTTCTTGAAGGTTTCCTCAGCCCGATTGCGCTCGATGGCATAGCGCACGGCGTGGACAAGCTGATTCCCATCGATCTTTCCTTTGACTAAGTAATCCTGGGCACCCTTTTGCACCGCTTTCAATCCGAGTTTTTCATCATCAAATCCAGTAAGCACAACAATAGGCACTTCTGTAGCTTGGGTGTGAGCCTTGATGAATGTATCGAGTCCCTGGCTGTCAGGCAGATCGAGGTCTAAGAGAAGGAGATCAATGCCTCCCTTGGCAAGGCGTTCCACTCCTGAATCGAGCCGGGCAATGCATTCAATATCGAAAGCAAAACCCGGCACCTCATTCAACATTTCCCGTACAAGACGCACATCTCCTGGATTATCCTCGATAAGGAGGACTTTGGATTGTATATCGGTCATTTTTTATTGTTCGGAGGGAGCTTCACGATGGTTAGCCAGAAATCTTCGATTGACTTCACTACGTTAACAAACTGATCCAGATCAACAGGCTTTGTTATGTAACAGTTTGCATGGCGGTTATAGCTTTTTATAATATCCTGTTCGTTCTTTGAAATCGAAAGAACCACAACAGGAATACGTCTAAGACTTGGATCTTTTTTGATCTCTTCCAGCACTTCGCAGCCCTTCTTCTTCGGGAGGTTAAGATCAAGCAAAATGAGGCCAGGACGAGGCGCATCTGCGTATTTTCCTTTTCGGTTCAGAAAACTTAAAGCTTCCACTCCATCACCGACCACGCTCAGTTTATTTAGAACCTTGCCATTCTTGAGGGCTTCCTGTGTAAGGCGCACATCGGCCGGATTATCCTCCACTAATAAAATCTCAACGGGTTTTCCACTTCTTTTACTCATCGAGCTTATTTGCCTCCTTTTAATGGGATAGCAAAGAAAAATGTCGATCCCTTTCCTGGTTTTGATTCCACCCAGATCCGTCCGCCATGACGCTCCGCAATCCTCATACAAATCGCCAGCCCTATGCCGGTTCCAGAATACTTTCTCCTATTATGCAGTCTCTGGAAGATCACGAAGATGCGCTCAGCATATTGAGGGTCAATCCCGATGCCATTATCTTGAACGAAGAAAAGCCATTCTTCCCCTTTTTTCTTCGCGGCAACATGAACATGCGGTGACTCTTTGCCCCGGAATTTTATAGCGTTATCAATCAAATTTTGAAAAAGCTGTATGAGTTGAGTTTCATCAGCCTTAACCGTCGGTAGATTATTTTGGGTTACAACAGCGCCACTTTCTTCTATGGCTCCTTGAAGATTTACAATCGCTTGGCTACAGACATGAGCACAATCCGTCTTTTCAAACGTCTTTCCCCCAGTGCCCACCCGCGAATAGTCCAGCAGGTCATTAATCATGCTCTGCATCCTGCTTGCACCATCCGCAGCATAAGCGATGAACTCATGTGCATCGGAATCGAGTTTGTCTTTATAGCGACGCTCCAGAAGCTGGACATAACTTGCCACCATGCGCAGCGGCTCCTGTAGGTCATGGGAAGCTACATAGGCAAACTGCTCGAGTTCTTTATTGGAACGCTCTAGATCCTTCAATGTTGCCTTCAAATCTTCCTCTGCACGCTCGCGCACGGATTCTAATTTTTCCAATTCAGCAATCCTTTGGCGCAATTCCTTTAACTCATCTGTTGGTAGCTTTTTTGTCATGCCTCCTTGTATGGGTACAGCAGACAGGTTTCCGTCTTTCATTTTGTGCTCCTCTTTGAATAAGAATAATTTTTGCCTAAAAGGCGGCGAGTAGGCGTTATTTATTTTTCCGATTCCACTTATTGCAGAGGGCCTTTTCTTTTTACGGAGGCAAATTCTATCTTGAATGATGTTTCATCTTTTTGGAGAAGCTTGATACTTCCTTCAAGCTGCTCGACCAGTGTGTTTACTAATTGCAGGCCTAATGTTGCTGTGCTGCGGAAATCCAGATTTCCAGGAAAGCCAACGCCGTTATCTCTAATAATCAGAGTAAAATTATTTTTTTTGTGCGAAGTAAGTTTGATATAGATTTGACCTTTGGTTTCGCCCTTCTCACTCCATCCCTTGTCCTCGGGGAAGGCATGTTTCAGAGAATTGGAAACAAGCTCATTTATAATCAACCCGCAAGGAATTGCGGTATTAATGTCCATATAAATATTCTCGGCATTTATCTTCAGGGTGATGGAATCCGAACTGACTGCATAGGTATGGAACAGGCCATATACAAGTTTTCGAATGTAGTCACCAAATTCAATCATCGCCAGATCTCTGGATTGATACAATTTTTCGTGAAGAAGAGCCATGGATCTGACGCGGTTTTGACTTTCCTGAAACATTTTTAGAGTATTTTTGTCCTTTATGTGCCTTGATTGAAGGCTGAGCAGACTGTAGATTATTTGCATGTTGTTTTTGACTCGATGGTGAATCTCTTTTAGAAGCACCTCTTTCTCTTTAAGCGATCGCTTGAGTCGCTCCTCTCTCTGCTTGTGCTGGGTTTCTGAGCCTTCCAATTCTGGAATTCGTTGGCGCAATTCTGCCAATTCGTTTATTAGCTGCTTTTTTGTTTTCTTCGCGTGGGCTGGCTTGACAGACACGTTTTTGTCTTTAATCTTGTTTACTTCCTGAAGTGGGAGGCAATAATCCTGCTGTAATCCGCAACCAGGATTTGTGTTTTGCCCTTATTTAACGTCTTTTAATTTGATTTGAAATTCAGTTCCTTTATTTCTATCCAGCTTGATTTCACCACGGAGCTGATCTTCGGCTAGAATTGTAACCAGATGCAAACCCAATGATTTTGTGTTCCTGAAATCCAAATCCTCGGGTATTCCAACACCATCATCACTGACCACTAATTTAATATCCTTCTCATTGATTGAATGAAGGGCTATCTTGATTTCACCTTCTTTACCGTCGGGGAAGGCATGTTTCAGAGAATTGGAAATCAGTTCATGAATGATCAATCCACAGGGAATAGCGCTATCAACCGGCAAGGAGACATTCCCTGACTCTATCTTAAGGGCAATCTTACCAGGAGAGTCCCAACAAGACCTGAATAAGTAGTTTGTTAAAGTCCCGATGTATTTTTTGAAATTAATTTTTGACAGGTGTTTTGACTGGTAAAGCATCTCGTGGATAAGAGAAATTGATTTTATCCGGTTCTGGCTATTTTTTAGTATATCAACGTACCGTTTGTCCTCAAGATATTGGGACTGGAGCTTGAGTAGACTGCTGATTATCTGCAGATTATTTTTTACCCGATGATGAATTTCTCTAAGTAGCACTTCCTTATCTTTGAGGGAATCCTCGATTTTTTTCTCTGCCTTTTTGCGCTTGCTTATGTCCCGATATATGCCATAAACGGCTAACAGCTCGCCATCCAGTATAATTGGTGAGGCAAGAACCGACACATTAATATGTGTTCCATCCTTGCGTTTACGCAAGGCCTCGAATGCTACTATCTCGCCTCTTGCTACCTTCTTCGTAGTCGAATAAGCATCTTCATAGTGGTTTTCAGGCACAATTAGCTTGTCTAAGGACTGTCCTTGTATTTCGTCAATCTCATATCCAAATAATTTGGTGAATTCGCTATTAACACGAAGCACATGGCCCTCCTTATCCGCCATCACAATCCCCTCAGGGGCGCCCTCGAATAACTGATCAAGATAAGCCTTTTGGGTTTGTATTTCCTCTTCCCTCTGCTTGCGCTCGGTTTCTAATTGTTCCAATTCAGAAATTCGCTGGCGCAATTTTTTCAGTTCTTCCATAAGTTGCGTTTTTGTTTTAGGGGTATTTTTCATTTTTTGTTAATCCTGAAACAGGAAGTGACTATACGCAGAGGAATAGAGGGCAGAATGATCCCCTTAAGAAAAATGAAAAATATGGAGTGTTTGCACCCCTTCTTTTATCAAATTATTTTGAGTTGGAGGATGGGCAAAGAAAATATTGGGGTTAGACCTTTCAAACTTTTATAATGTCATTGCGAGCCCCGCAGGGGCGAAGCAATCTCATAAAAAAAGGTTGAGATTGCCGCGCTCCTTCCAGTCGTTCGCAATGACAATTTTTCATTTGAGATTGCCGCGTCGCTACGCTCCTCGCGATGACCTTGGAATAATTGCGTTTGTATTAGTGCTCATATTTTTGACTATGGAAATAAACTCTTGTCTTTCCATCATTTTTCCAAAGCAGTAGGGGCAGTTAAAATAGTGCTCCTCGAATTTGTTTTCTTTGTTCTTAACTAATCTGTTCAATAAATAATCATCGATAAAATCTTCAAACATGCACTTTTTCATGACATTTTCCTCCATACACAGGCAAAGTCGCTCTTTTTCATTTTTCACTTTCCCTTGTAAAAAGCCTTTTTAGCAACTGCCCCCTTTCCTTTACATGTCAAGCAAGGAATTCCGTTCTTTGGATAGCTTCCCCGATTTATCTTCTCGTCCAATTTTTCCCTCGCTTATCTCCAAGAAGTTTAATAAGAAATCATGTTCGGGACTAATTGAGAAAGTTAATAGAGGGGCATCTCGCGCCTTAGAAGAAGGAGGGGATTTTTTGGAAGTTGTGGCTATGCCCCTCTATTTTCATCGTAACATCCAAAAATTATGAAAATCGTTTTTATTAACAAAAATTGCATAAGCAAATTTTATGCCAGCAACGGGATTTTTAATCACTTAAGGGTAAATAAGACTATTTCAGGGATGAAGTGCGATAAAAGAAGTCATTATATTTTTTAAAATTATGGATTTTTTTCCATGGTTTATGGATTTTTTTCTAGAGTTACTATAAAAGCTGTTTGGGTTTAGGTTCTTTCAATATTGTATTCTTTTATCTTATTATACAGAGTTTTATAGTCCACTTTCAGTATTTTCGAAGCTTTGCTCTTATTCCAGTTGACCTCTTTTAATACTTTTGCAATTAATTCCTTCTCCGCCTTGCACTTTGCTTGTTTACCCACTTTTTTTAGAGTGGTCGGTAATTCTACACTCTGCTTGAGGACATCCTGGATTTTCAGAGGCATGTGTTGGGGAAGAATTGTATCGCTGGCTAAAAGTACGGCACTTTCAATGACATTCCTTAACTCTCTAACGTTGCCTGGCCAGGAGTAGGCAGCTAATAGATTTTCTACATCCGGGGATATTTTTTTTACCTCTTTCTTAAAAATTCGATTGGATTCTTTCAAAAAGTACTCTGTTAACAGCAATACATCCCCGTCTCGCTCTCTCAATGGTGGCAGATATATGGAAAAAACATTAAGCCTGTAATATAGATCTTCTCTAAAACGGCCAGCGCTTATATCTTTTTCCAGGTTCATATTGGTTGCGGCAATGAGCCTAAAATCCACCCTGATGGGTTTTTTGCCACCCAGGCGTTCGATTTCCCTTTCTTGAAGAGCTCTAAGCAGCTTCACTTGAATCTGGGGAGTTAAGTTTCCGATTTCATCTAAAAAGACAGTACCTCCTTGAGCGAGCTCGAACTTGCCCAGCTTTTTTTCAGCTGCTCCTGTAAAGGCTCCCTTTTCATGACCGAATATTTCACTTTCGACAAGCGTATCGGGCAGAATAGCACAGTCAATAGCCACAAAAGGCTTGTTTGCTCGGCCACTGCTGCTGTGAGTTGCTCGAGCAATTAACTCCTTGCCTGTTCCGCTTGCTCCTCGCAGCAAGACTGTAATATCATGAGGAGCTACTTTTTTTACCAGATCAAGGACATCTTTAACCTGAATACTATCGCCGATAATACGATCAAAATCAATTTTTTCCGTTGTTTTTTTTCTGAGAACCGCATCTCTAATTAATGTCTGGGTCCTTATAGCATTTTTTATGGTCGTTTTTATCTTTTCTATATTTACGGGTTTGGAAAGATAATCGTAAGCCCCCAGTTTCATGGCTTCGACAGCAGTTGTTACAGTCTCGTATGCTGTCAACACTATTACCAATATATCTTTATCAACCGTTCTTATTTCTTTAAGAATTTCTATGCCATCCATACCGGGAAGTTTTAGATCTAAAAAGACTAAATCAGGTTTTTCTTTTTTAATCTTGGAAATTCCTTCTTCTCCGTTGAGAGAGATGAAAACCTTGTACCCTTCTTCGGATAGAATTTTGGAAAAAAGCCAGCCTATATCTGGCTCGTCATCGATTACTAAGATTTTCTCGCGGGCCAATGATTACCCCTTTTTTAGGATCGTGTTTTTTTTCTTCAATTTTTAATACAAGCCTAGCTGACTTTTACATGCAAATACTAAATACGAAAAGAGTTACTGTCAAGGAAAATTTAATAATCAATCAAGGCATCCTTCTTTCCCTCCCACTTATCTGCCAATTTCTGAGCGTCATCGATCCAATACTTTAGCTTTTCTTTCCAGTATTCCCGGCGACTTAAAATCCAGCTTACGTGTTGGTTATCGGGATCATTTGCTTTTTTGCCCAGATTATACAGCTTTTCAGTATTTTCAGATCCCCATATGTAACTGTGGAGGGTGTATGTAAGAATAAGATCTTGATCTTTGATACCTTTCCATTCCCAAAAATTCATGAGACCGTGTAAATAAAATAATCCGCCGGCTAAGTTGACTGCCGGATTGAGAATTAATTCCTTCTCATAACCTGGGTACCCCATTGAAACGAGTATTTTCCAGGCTTTATAGTCCGTCCATTGGGTTAATCCTTTTGCTCCAGCGTAGGAGACAGCCTCTGGATTTCCCTCACTTTCTTTCTCCAGCCAGGCAAGGATTAAAGGAGCATCAAGTCCCTTATGTCCGTATTGTTCATCAGTCATTACAACGAGTTGAATACAGTCTTGCTTCTCTTTGCTTGTGTATTTTTCTGAATATTTTGCGGTTAGCTCCCAAAAGCCGAGAGCAATAGCTTTTTGTCTTAAAACATCTTTTATGAAATTCCTTTCAACATTCCCCAGAAGCTCTATTTTCTCGATATATTTTTTCAGATTCTCCCTCTCATTTCCAGATTTCTTGACTTCTTCTGCAAGGGTAACATTCCAGCGGGCTAAAAGAACTAAGGCGACAATTAAGATAGAGATACTGAAAATAAATAACTTAAACCATTTCTTCTCCATATTATGCATAATTATTCCTCCTATTTAAGACTAGTTTATGTTTCTGTCTATTCCTCCCTTTCTTTTGCTGATTCATGTGTGTTTTTCATCTTTTCGTCTCTCATTCTTTTTGTAATGAGGGCAATTTTATCCTGAAGGTTGTTCCTATCTTTGGCTCGCTCTCGACATCGATGGAACCTTTATGTGTATCAACGATTCGATGAACAATGGATAACCCCAAACCGGTTCCATTATTTCTTTGAGTGAAGAAGGGATCGAAGATGCGAGAGAGGTCCTTTCTGGAGATCCCGCATCCGGTGTCAGTAAACTTCATTTCCATGAAATTATTTTCAGGAGAGACCACCACCCTGGTTGCAATTACGAGTTTTCCTCTCTCAGGCATTGCCCAGAGAGCGTTATCGATAAGATTCAAGGCGACCTGTTCCATTAGTTCTTTATCTAATTCTACAGAGGGCAAGTTGGCAGCATAATTTCTGACCACCCGTACTTTTTGGACGATGCATTTAAATTTAACCAGGCTAAGGGCTCTGTCCAGGATTTTATGGATGTCAGCTTTTTTAAATTCGGGATTTTGAGGGCGGGCAAAGTGGATGAGGTCGGTGGTTACCGAGTTTAATTTTTCGACTTTGTTCATGATAGCTTTGGTGAATTCTCTTTTCTCGTCTCCTGGGTTGAATTTGTCATGCAAGTATTGGACTGAGATACCGATGATATTCAGGGAGTTTCTCAGTTCATGGGCTACCCCGGCGGCCAATCCTCCTGCCATACTTAATTTTTCTTTTATGATTAATTCTTCTTGGGTTTTTCTTAGCAGTTTATAAGCATCATCCAGTTCTGTGAGGAGGTCGTCGGTTTCTTGTTTTATTTCTCTTGATTTTTGATTTTTCCTCTCTAAATTTTCTTTCAATTTCTCTATTAACACATCTTTTGGTCCTGGTATCTGGTTCTTAGCTTCTGCCTTTTGGCCCGTCATTATTTGTTCTCTTTGTGTTTTTCTTTTTTTTAGAAAAAATCTATATTTTTTAGAAAATTATTTATTATATAGGGGGTGACGAATTAAATTTGATAGGCTACCGCCCTTGGAGGTTTTCGTCATAAATTTTCAATCTTCTGCTTTCTGTCGTGTTGCTGTTATTTGGACATAGTACTTCCCGGACTTGTAATTACGCTTGATAAAGAATCCTCTTCCTTACTCATGTTTAAGGGGTTATGCCGTCTGATGAATTTCAAGATTTATGCCAAATCTTATACTGAATTTAAGATCACCATTAACTTGTTTAATTTGAGGAAGTTATATCTTGAAAACTCCTCCTCACCTCATTCTTTATATTTTAATCTTCCCCTTTTTCCCCTAAAAACTATGGATTTTTTTCCATAAGTTAAGAGAGATTCCTGAGCCTGCATAGGCAGATTAGAGTTAAATCTAAAGTATAAAAATCGGCTTTCATTGTTTATCACTTGCATCATTTCTCGTTGATTTCTGTGCTTGAACATAAACTTTTGGTTTGGGATTTTCTTGTCCCAAATTGAAACACTGCTTCAATTCGATACAGATTTTTAAATAGCGTTTTTTGAAAAAATAACAGCCAAAAGAGCTCGGATTTCCCGCTCAGAGTCAAAATTTATTATTTAATAACTCCTTTATATTCTGATAGTTCCATTGCGCTCTCGGCAGCAGGGCTTAATTGTTGACCTACCCTTTCCGCGCCGTTTTTTGAGCTCTGAAGCGTGGGCATGATTTTTGCGCTTATAGAGCATGAAAGACATTTTGACGAAAGGAGAAAAGTACAAATGAAAAAGACGAAGAAAAAAGAAAATCTAAAAAATGAAAAAGGAAAAGACCAATGAGTATCCAATTGATTGCTTTAGTTATTAGCCTGAGTTTCAACTGTTTATTACTCCTGGCTATTGCCAGTTTGCTGGATAAAAAAGGAAGCAGGTAGAGTTTTTAACTATCTTAGAGCTTATTAAGGAAAGAACAATGTCAAAAAAAATATTAATAGTTGACGATGACCAGCTTATGCGAAAGTTGCTTGAATACATCATCAAAAAAGCAGGTTATCAAGTTTCCGTTGCTGATAATGGTTCCAATGCCCTTAAAATTGTTAAAAAAGAAAAACCCGATCTTATCATTTCTGATGTCGAGATGCCAAAGATGAATGGCCTTGAGCTGTGTCAGAAATTGAAGGAAAACTTCGATACTAAACTTATTCCAATAATTCTAATCACCAGCAATACGCAGATTCAAGATAAACTATGTGGCTTTAGGTCCGGGGCGGATGATTATTTCATAAAGCCCCTTCATCTTAAAAATCTTCTCACCAGAGTGAAATCACTGCTGGAAAGTTGAGATGCTCTTTCTTCAGAAGCAGATGTTGATTAAGCGCCAAAGGAAAATAGGGGACGGTGAGGTTGTGGCTATGCCTTTTTAATTATTAGACGCAGCATTTTTATCCAAAAGATTATGCTTTTTGAGCTTTCGATAGAAAGTTGCTCTGCCAATCTTTAACCCTCTTGTCGCTTCAGAAATATTCCTACCGCTCGCTTTCAGTGCATGTATGAGAACTTCTTTCTCAATTTCTTCGAAAGGAATAATTTTATGGCTGGAAGGGTCTTCAAGGGATATTGCATTTTTACGGGTAAAGATTTTAGTATGAGCAAGATTTTGCAGCTCTAAGGGCAGATGACCTAGCTCTATTGTCTCTCCTTCGACCAAGACAATGATTCTGTGTATCACATTTTCTAACTCTCTCACGTTTCCGGGCCAATCATACGACATCAATGCCTTCATTGCTTTAGGTGAGATATTTTTGGGTTTCTTTCTGTTGGCATATTTTTTCAGAAAGTGTGGTACGAGCAGCAAAAGATCTTCTCTTCTCTCCTTGAGAGGCGGAAGGTGTATCGGGAACACAGCGATCCGATAATAGAGGTCTTCTCGAAATTTTTTCTTTTCTATCTCATCTTTTAAATTTTTATTCGTTGCAGATATAATTCTGCAGTTAACTCTAATTTTTTGTTTGCCTCCTACCCTTTCAAAAGATTTTTCTTGAAGAACTCTTAGCATCTTTGCTTGGATGGAAAGACTCATTTCTCCAATTTCGTCTAAGAACAGGGTGCCCCTATTAGCCAATTCGAATTTACCCTCTTTTGTCTTCACTGCACCGGTAAATGCTCCTTTTTCGTGGCCAAACAGTTCACTCTCCAGGAGTGTTTCTGGTATGGCGGCACAGCTAATGTCCATGAAAGGGGCTTCTTTGCGGGGTCCGTTGAAGTGGATAGCCTTGGCAACGAGCTCTTTTCCTATTCCACTTTGACCCTGAATCAGAACCGGAATATCACTGTCTGTTACTTTCTCGATCAATTTGAACACCTGCTGCATAGCAGAACTCTTACCTATAATATTGGAAAATTCATATTTTTCTTCAAGCTGTGATTTCAAGAGGTCAACTTCTTCTTGGAGCGTTTGATTGGCGATAGCATTCCTTACTGTGATTTTAAGTTCATCTGGGTTTATGGGTTTAACAAGAAAATCGTAAGCTCCCATTCTCATAGTTTCGACAGCCATTTTTACAGTTCCATAGGCAGTGATCATGATTATCGGCAATTTAGGGTTGGCTTCCCTTATATTCTGGAGCACCTCAATTCCCCCGATTCCGGGGAGTTTTACGTCCAGAAGAACTAGATGAGGCGAGTTATCTTCGATTAATCTTAATCCTTTCTCGCCATTCTCAGCAGAAAGAATTTTATAATTTTCCTTTTCTAGATGGTGTCCTATAAGTTTTCTGACAGACGGCTCGTCATCAATAATTAAGACTCTCTTGGATGATTTCATTTACTAAATAATTCTTTTATTTTCTCCAGAAGGTGCTGAGGCTCGAAGGGTTTGGTGATATAAGCAGCAACTCCTAATTCTAGTCCTTTCTGTATATCAGCAGTTTGTCCTCTCGCGGAGAAAAAGATAACAGGAATAGCTCTGGTTTTGATATCAGAACGCAACCTTTCCAGAAATTCGAACCCGTTCATATGAGGCATCATTATGTCCGTTATTATTAAATCTGGCTTGGTCTTTTCGGCTTTTGCTATAGCTTCCCTTCCGTTAAAGACAGAACATACTTCGTATCCTTCTTTTTTCAGGTTATATTCTAGAAGGCGCCCGGTAATCTCATCATCCACTATTAATATTTTCTTCCTCATTTCACTTTTGGTATCATTTTATCGGCAGTCTGAAATAGAAAGTTGAGCCTTTACTTGGCCTGCTTTCTGCCCATATGTCACCTCCATGAGACTTGATGATCTCTTTGGCGATGGACAGGCCCAATCCGGTTCCTCTCTTTTTGTCTGTTGGTCTTTCTGCTCGATAGAATTTGTCAAAAATGAAAGGCAAATTTTTTTTCTGAATTCCTACTCCTGTGTCTGATACCTTAACTTTAATTTTCTCTCTTTCTTTTTCAACAGAGATGGTTACTCTTCCTCCTCCTGGAGTGAACTTAAGGGCATTTAGGAGTAAATTCACCATCACCTTGAGTATCATGTCTCTATCACAGAAGATTAATGGGATGTCTTGAGGCATATCTGTTTTTATTCCTATTTTTTTCTTTTCGAACTCGGGCTTCAGATTGGAAACAGCATCTTGGACTATGTCTAAGACTTGGACTTTCTGTTTATCCATCTTTATTTGCCCGTACTCGATTTTAGATAAGTCGAGTAAATTTTCTATCAACAGAGCTAGTCTTTCGCTCTCATCATTGATTATGTTTAGGAACTCAATCCTGGTTTCCTCATCCATTTCCTTATCAGCCAGAATAGTACCTGCAAATCCTTTGATTGATCCCAATGGAGAAAGCAGTTCATGGTATAGATGGGAGATAAACTCGTTCTCCATTTGTTCTATTTCCATTTTTTTCGATTCCTGCTTCAGCAATGACTTCTAAGGCTGTTTGGTCTGTTTTAAATGTCTAGTCCGTTCGTTTTGTTTGTTTGGGACGAATTTTTGACTTGCTATTTTAAATCCTGTCTCAACTGTCTTCGTATGGGAAACCTCCTGGGCTAATTCCTTTAGCGTTTCAACGAGTTTTTCGAATTCGGTGGATTTGTCAAAAAAGTAATCTGCGCCTGCATCCATACACTTATTTCTGTATTGAGGATAAGGATAGTTTGTGAACATGATTGTTTTGGGATTAACTTTGTTTCTTTTTATGGTTTCGAGGGCTAAAATTCCATCTCCTCCGGGCATCCGGATGTCTAAAATTGCGACATCTGGTTTGAGTCTTTCAATAGCTTCAACAGCACTAGGTGAGTCCTCTGCTTGTCCTACAATCTCAATTCCTTCAACTCTGGAAAGCAAATCGATCATGTAAGTGCGGTAAATTTTTGAATCATCTGCGATGAGGATTCGCATCATTCATCTCTCCTTAATTTTAAAGAATCTATCCCAGGTTAATCAGACTAAAAAGGTCTTGTGAGCTGTTTCGTTTGCTTTTAATATTATTCTAGCGATCTCTTTACTAAGGTTTGAAATGAAGCGGCAGCTCTCACAACCCTTCTCTTCTTTATCGAATTTAGGACAGCATGAAAGGAGATTTATGATATCAACTAACTCTTGAGCTTTATCTACTTTTTCCGAGATGATTTTGCGGCTATTGATGAATTGATTTAATCTTTTCATCTTTTCCTCATGCTCTGAGAAAATGGGACAATCAATTTCATGCGTAGACTTATTACTTTTTTTCATTGTTTCCGTCCATATATTTTGATTGGTTATAAAATAATTAATTCTGGAGGAGACTGATTTATTTTCTGCTGGGTCTTGATTCACCAAGCCCACCTTATAAATGTTATAGTTGTTTGATTCATTTCCTCAAGGGACCTGATTCATATTTTGTAGGGGCTTGATTTATCAAGCCCACCTTATAAATGTTGTAGACATTCGATTTATCAAACAAACCTGTTTCACACTCACTATGGTATTTTTTCCACATTGTATGGTTTTTTTTGTATGGTTTTTTTGTATAAATTTTCTCCAGCAGCTCTTTATAAAATGATCAAATCTCAAAAGTCTCCTCCTTATCTCTTATTCTTCCTGCAAAGCGGGCAGCCTTATTCTGAAGGTAGTTCCTTTCTTTAACTCGCTCTCGACATCGATAGAACCCTTATGTGTTTCAATGATCCGATGAACAATGGATAGCCCCAAACCGGTTCCATTTTCCCTCTGAGTGAAGAAAGGATCGAATATGCGGGAGACATCCTTTCTGGGGATCCCGCATCCGGTATCAGCAAAATTTATTTCTATGAGATTATTGTCATCAAACATCCTGGTGGCAATTACAAGTTTCCCTCTCTCAGGCATTGCCCAGAGAGCATTATCAATAAGATTCAATGCGACTTGTTCCATTAATTCGTTATCTATTTCTATAGAGGGCAAGTTGGCAGCATAATTTCTGACCACCCTTACTTTTTGGACGATGCATTTAAATTTAACCAGGCTAAGGGCTCTGTCCAGGATTTTATGGATGTTAGCTTTTTTAAACTGGGGATGTTGAGGGCGGGCAAAGTGGATGAGGTCGGTTGTTACCGAGTTTAGTTTTTCGACCTTGTTCATGATAGCTTTGGTGAATTCTCTTCTCTCGTCTCCTGGGTTGAATTTGTCATGCAAGTATTGGACTGAGATACCAATGATATTCAGGGAGTTTCTCAGTTCATGGGCTACCCCGGCGGCCAATCCTCCTGCCATACTTAATTTTTCTTTTATGATTAATTCTTCCTGGGTTTTTCTTAATAGTTTATAGGCATCATCCAGCTCTGTGAGGAGGTAGCCGCTTTCTTGTTCTATTACTCCCAATTTTTTATTTTTCCTCTCTGAATTTTCTTTCAATTTCTCTGGTAACAAATCTTTTGGCTTTTGAATTTGGCTTCCAATCCCTACCTTCTCACTCATCATTATTTGTTCTTTATGTATTCTTCTTTTACTTAGAAGGAATCAATATTTTTAGAAAATTGCTTTTTTTATATAGGGGGTGATGAATAAATTTTGGCAGGCTACCGCCCTTGATGATTTTCGCTGAAAATTTTCAATTTTCTATACAACTGCTTCTATTTGCGCCTGGTCTTTTACTAACTGATAATTTTGCTTGATATAGAATTTCTTCCCGATTTTTCTTTTAGAATGTTGAGTAGAACAAGTTTTATGCCAAATTTGATTCTGGATTTAATGTCCCTCTTAAAATGTTTAATTTGATAGAGTTATATCTTACAGATTTCTTCTTATTGCATTCCTTGTCTTTTAATTCCCCTTTCTTCCGCTTAAGAATTATGGGTTTTTTTCCATAGTTTAGAGGAGTAATGAATAGTCCAAACCCATCTCTCCTGGAAGGATTAGATAGGCATAAGAGGTAATTGAAGGAATAAAAAAGATGGGCTTGATAAATCAACCTCCCAGAAGTGAGTGCTTATATTTTGTTGGGATATAAGCTGGAATATAAGCCTAATCAATTGATTGTGAAAAAGAATAAAGAGGAAAATAAAGAAGAGAAAAAAGCGAAGTTAAAAAAGAGGGGAGGGGAGGATGTAGTAAATCTTTAAACTAGCTTATTGTCTGTGATGGCTAGGTCATTCACGAACGATAAAAATAAATTTACCTATTTTCTAAGCTATCATTTCTTTTATATCTTCTATCTTGAAGGGCTTTTGGAGATAGCCAATAGCGCCTTTTTGCATTAGATCACTCAATAAATCCTTATCCATTAATTTACCTGTTATCATCACTACTTTCGTCTCTGGAGAAATTTTCTTTATTTCTTCGAGAACATCAATACTCGGGACCCCTGGCATGACAATATCCAAAAACACAACATTAAAACTATCTTTCTTAACGAGATCAACGGCATCCCTTCCCGTTAATGCAGATTTCACTCTGTGCCCGTCTAATGATAACCATTTCGTAAACATCTTGCATATCTCTTCTTCATCATCCACTATCAAAATATTCTTAGATTCTGGTTTTGCCATTTCTCTCCTCTCTTCCCTTTTTTCTTCCGCCCTTTCTCCCATCGCTGGCAACTTGACTGTGAAGGTAGTCCCTTTTCCTATCTCGCTTTCCACTTCAATCATTCCACCGTGTCTCTTCACGATTCTATAAGAAACAGATAAACCAAGTCCTATACCCTTCAGCCAGCTATCCTTTTCCACCTCTACCTGGGTAGTATAAAATGGTTCGAATACTCTCCTTAGATTTGCATCTTTTATCCCTCTTCCTGAATCAGTGAAACTTACTTCCACATTTTCGCCAGCCTGCTTAACACCTACTTCCAAATTCCCTCCCATGGGTAGCATCGCATCCCGGGCATTAGTAACCATATTCAAAAATACTCTCTGCATCTCTACTTTATTTACCTCTACTGCAGAAGTTTTTTCATATTTCCTGTCTACTTCGATATTGTGCTCCTTGAATTGCTCCTCTGTCAGCGAGAGCACTGACTCTAACGGTTCAGTAATATCGCACAGTACTTTTTCAAATGATTCCTTTCTTGAGAAGGCTAATAGATCTTTAATAATATCTTCGATTTTATCAGAAGCTTTTAAAACTATATCTAAAGCTTCTTCCATGTCTTCTGCTTTTTTTGTTCTTTGAGCAAATTCTGCATGCCCCTTCATTATTTGAAGCAGGTTATTGAATTCATGGGCTATGCCGCTGGCCAGATTCTCTACTCCTGCCATTTTTACTGATTGAATAAGTTGGACAAGAAGCTTTTCTTTCTCTTCTTTCTCTCGCTCGAGCTTTACTTCGGAAATTTCCAATTCAGAAATTTCCTGGACCAGTTCTACCAGTTCATCTTCGAACTGCTTATTTGTCCTATCTTTGTCTTTCATCCGGTTTACCTCTTTAAAAAGGCATAAGTTTCAGGGTGACTGCTTCCAGCTCTTCTTGAGGTTTCGGGCTTGTAGCGTGAGTATAGCTATTGAATTGGCAGCCGCACAGTTTTTTGGACCGATATGGGGTGATGTCTGTATTCTTCATAATAATTATAACTTTCCTTTTCTATAAGATTGGGGAGCCTGTTCCCAGCAAGCGAGGAATTTCCTTTTACCCCTCGTAATTGCAAATATAACTATCCCTACTTCTCGATATATATATAATGCAAGTCCTGAATAAAGTCAATTAATTTGGAAAATTGGGAGTAAATTGGGGTCAGACCTTTAAAACTTTTATACTTTAATAAATGGGGCCTGGCCCCATTTATTATAAGAAAAATTAAAACTGTTCAGTTTATTTATATAATCGAAAAGGTGGGCTTGATAAATCAAGCCCCTACATAATATATGGATCCCTTCCGCATAAGGCAGGTTTAATGAATCAAGCCCCTACAAATATCAATCAAAATAGAGATCATACCTTTAAAACTTTTATGGTTTAGATTGTTTTTCAAATAGGGTGGGATTTGTGAATCAAACTGCAAAAATCCTTAAAGGTGGGGATGATAAATCAAGCCCCTACAATCATATCCCCTTGATGGCTCTCATAATGTCTTCTATTTTGAAAGGCTTTTGGAGAAAGCCTGAAGCGCCTTTTTGTCTCAGCTCATTCAATAAATCCTTGCCTATTAATTTCCCACTCATCATTATGACTTTTGTCTTTGGAGAAATCTTCTTTATTTTTTCAAGCACCTCAATCGATGGAATCCCTGGCATGATGATATCCAAAAACACAAAGTCAAATTTCTCTTTCTTAACCAACTGAAGGGCTTCCTTCCCCGTTGATGCAGATTTCACTCTCAGCCCCTCCAGAGATAACCATTTCATAAACATCTTACATATCTCTTCTTCATCATCCACTGCCAAAATATTCAGAGGCCGACGCTCTCTGTCTTCTTCCCGCTTTTCGCCCTCAGGCAGTTTTTCTTCAGGCTTTTCCCCCTTTGCTGGTAACTTGATCGTGAAAACACTTCCTTTCCCTGCCTTGCTTATAACCTCAATCGTTCCCCCGTGCCTCTTCACAATTCCATAAGAAGCAGATAAACCAAGTCCTGTGCCCTGAAGATTACCATCGTCTCCAGTAGCTCCCTTGGTCGTGTAGAAAGGTTCAAACAACTTGCCCAAATCCTTTTTCTCTATCCCTTTGCCTGTATCAGCGAAACTTACTTCCACATTTTTGCCGACCTGCTTAACACTTATCTCCAATTTCCCTCCCTCGGGCAGCATCGCATCCCGGGCATTCGTGACCATATTCAGAAATACTTGCTGCATATCTGCTTTATTTACCTCTACTGTGGGAGTTTTTTTATATTTCCTGACTATATTGATATTGCGCTTCTTAAGGTGCTCCTCTGTCAGTGAGAGCACTGATTCTATCGGCTCCGCAATATCGCACAGTACTTTTTCAGATGGCTCCTCTCTTGCGAAAGACAGCAAATCTTTAATAATCTTCGCGCCTCTATCAGTATTGTGGATTACTATGTCTGAAGCTTCTTCTATATCCTCTGACCTTTTTGTCTTCTGGGCAAATTCCATATGCCCCTTTATTATCTGAAAGAGGTTATTGAATTCATGGGCGATACCACTTGCCAGAGTCCCAATCCCGGCCATTTTCTCCGAATGAATAAGCTGGGCATGAAGCCTCTCTTTATCTTGCTCAGCCTTCTTTCGCTCGGTTATATCGCGGATGCTTCCCTGATAGCCTAATATGCCTCCATCATGATTCCGCCGCACTGATGCTGTGATCAAGCAGTCCATCTCCTTCCTATCCTTAGTAAGGAGCTTCACTTCATAGTCTCTAATAAATCCTTTCTTCTCTATCTGCTCCTGGAAATTAGTCCGGTCAGCATGATTAACATATTTCTCATGAATATCCATTCCCAGCATCTCTTCTCTGGTATATCCAGAGAGATCCAGCATTGATTGGTTGACATCAACAAGCTTGCCCTCTCGAGTAGTAATATAGAGAGCGTCTCTTGAATCCTCGAAAAGAGTCCTGTATCTCTCCTCGCTCTCTTTTAACTTCCTCTCCATCTTATGCCTGTAAAGAGCCATCTCGATAGTAGTGTGCAATTCCTTTTCTTCAATAGGTTTATGTATATAGCCAAAGGGCTCGGTTGTTTTTGCTCGCTGCAATGCGTCGTTATCTGACAGAGCAGTGATATAGATAATCGGAATATTAAAACGGGCACGAATCTGTTCAGATGTCTCCACTCCGTCGATATCTCCTTTTAATTTAATATCCATCAATATTAAATTAGGTTTTTTCTCTTCTATCTCTTTAATGGCCTTCCTTCCTGAAGACACCATTGAGGGGACTTCATAGCCTAAATTCTTCAGAGTTATCCGCAGGTCTTCAGCTGCGATGAGTTCATCTTCGACAATCAATATTTGTGGTTTAGCTTTCATTTTGCATTCCAATCCTTTAATAATTCTGGAAGCTAATTATTATATTAGGGACACGGACATGATGGCATCACCCTTAGAGAGGATTTGCACGATGATTTTTTCCATTCGTCATCTCATCGGGGAGTTAAAAGGCATAATAATAGAATAATATTATTTGAGAGAAATGTTTACACGCCTGGGCTGGCTTGGTGAGGAGAGTGAAAAATTATAGAAGAAGAGGAGTTATATTAGTTAATGAAAAGCCATGAAGGGAAAGAAAGGTAGCTTCTATTACTTATTTTTATCTTGGTTCTTCCCTCTTAATTATTTCAGCGGTAATTTAACAGTAAAAGTTGTCCCTTTATTCACTTTACTTTTAGCTTCAATCGTTCCGCCGTGTCTCTTCACAATTCCATAAGAAACGGATAAACCAAGTCCTGTGCCCGGAAACTCGCTATCATCTTCCTCTGTTCTTTTAGTCGTGTAGAAAGGCTCAAACAACTTGCCTAAATTCTCCTTCTCAATCCCCTTTCCTGTATCACTAATGCTTACTTCGATATTTTTATTAAGCTGTTTGGTTTCTATTTCCAATTTTCCACCCTTGGGCAACATTGCATCCCGGGCATTATTTATTATATTCAGAAATACTTGCTGCATCTCTCCTCTATTCATCTCTACCTGAAGAGTCTTCCCGTATTTCCTTACAATTTCAATATTTTGCTTTCTAAGGTACTCCTCCATAAGCGATAGCACTCCTTCTATCGACTCTGCAATATCACCCGATTCTTTCTCTTTCTTAGATGGTTCCTCTCTTGCGAAAGTTAATAAATCACCGACAATCTTGGCGACTTCATCAGAAGTTTTTAATACTACATCTAAAGCTTCTTCCATATCTTCTGCTTTCCTTGTACTTTGAGCAAATTCTGCATGCCCCCTCATTATATGAAGAAGGTTATTGAATTCGTGGGCGATCCCGCTTGCCAGAGTCCCGATTCCTGCCATTTTTTCCGACTGAATTAGTTGCGCCTGAAGTCTTTTTTGCTCTTTCTCCCCCTGCTTCTGCTCTGTGATGTCCTGGGATGTTATGATGGCTCCCTTGGGAAAAGAAGCTATCGATATGTTCAGAAACTTGTCATCATATTTTAGTTCAGGGAACGTTTTTGTCCTACCAGATCTGATACATTTCATCAACTCAGAATGCATATCGATCTCGTGCTTTCCGGCATAATCCTTATACATTATATCTCCAATGTTAGGCACTCTATCTCCTGATTTCCTTTTGGCCGTGTTGATTTTAATCACTTTTCCTTCGCGGTCCACGACAATAATTTGGATAGGGTTGTGCTGGAATAAGGCAAAATTAAACTCCTCTTTCTCCTGTAGCTGCTCCTCCGCCTGCTTGCGCTCTGCGATTTCCTTTTCCAGTTCGGCTGTCCTCTGTTTAACTTTCTTCTCTAGCCCAGTATAGGCCTCCTCAAGATTATTAGCCATTTTATTAAAGGACTGCGCTAAGAGACCAATTTCGTCTTTAGATGTTACTTTTAATCTTCGGGACAGGTTGCCTCCACTTATTTCAGTCGCTGTACGAGTGAGGTCCGTTATCGGCC
>Ga0209986_10000401_pt1 | contig 41465 bp, 43 predicted proteins | sample BlataG_FD_183168 | JGI IMG/M metagenome (GOLD analysis project Ga0209986, IMG submission 183168) | Deep subsurface microbial communities from Black Sea to uncover new lineages of life (NeLLi) - Black_00105 metaG (SPAdes) (version 2) | ecosystem: Environmental > Aquatic > Marine > Oceanic >... | reverse complement strand
CTTGCTTATGACCTGGCTGGTATCTACACCGACAATCTCCAGATCCTTAACGAGTCGTTTCCCTTCCTCATCCATGCCCACAGCTCCCACAAACCCTGTCTTGACACCGAGCTTGGTCAAGCCATAAGTGGTATTGGCCGCTGACCCGCCCGGCACTAACGCCGGACCTGTCACCAATTGCTCACCATCAGCAACAACCTCATCCACCTGGAAAAGGTGGTCCATGTTCATCGCTCCGAGGCCAACTATCTCCATCGCAGCCACGTGACAAACTCAGCCTAACTTGGCCGCCTCTTCCCGGACAACACGGCGGACTCTCTTATGTACTTCCAGAGGAGCAGCAATATCATCAATTCCAGCTAGCCAGTGGAAATAACCTCTATCACCGGCCCCGCCTGCCTTTTCCTTGCCTTTGACCAGTCTCTGTACAGCCGAGCGTCCGCCTTTTCCCCAAGCTTCCAAAACCGGACGCAGGTCATCGAGATGTGTCGATGCCAAGCCCACCGTAGAGTAGGGGAGCGCATACTCGTTAGCATTGAAGGCAACTGCGAGCCCGCCGGCCTCTTCGACAGCCTGAAGCATCTTGAAGTCGGTAATACTGTCACCAACCACCACCCATTCAGGCAAAGGTTTATCCTGAGCTTCAGCAAAACGGCGTAAGGCTTCTACCTTGCGTTGCCCGCCCACAGGTTTAACCTGCTCCAAGAGCCGCCCCAAGTTAGTCCTCGGCAATTCCTTCCAGTAGAAACGGTCAAGGCTTTTCTTTATCCAGTCATCATTAATAGAGTCCGCAGTCGAAATCTCCTTCTCCATTCTTTCCAGATAGCTGAAGTTTTCTTTACATAACGCTTGCGACATTTCATCCAGCGGGAAAGAAGTACAGGCGACATTTTGGGAAAACATGTTCAGCCTTCGTGTTATATGCAAGGCATATTGCTCATAGCTGGTACTGATGCAAAATATCTCCCAGTCTTGAGCGCTCAGTCGGATGATGAGTTCAGCAGCCCCGTTAGTCAAAGTCGCCTTTCGTGCCAGCCTGCTGATATCTTCCTCCCTAATTTGGTGGTACACCAGAAACGGGGCGATGAGGGCCAGTGTGTCCCCAGGTTCATAGTCTGGTCTGCCCTCCAGTGTCAATAAATCATCATAGCGACTAATAATCTCGAAAACCTTGCCTCCATCGGGGAAAAGCTTCATAAGCTCATAGGCATTGTCCTGGGTAGCCAGCGGACCTTCAAGGTCAAAGCAGATTGCATTCATTTCATCCCTGCCATCTTCGCCACTTCACTGCTGAGGTCATATCCGGCTATCGGGTCTCCCTGGGTATCAAGCACCCGGCCAGCTTCTATTCTGATCTCGCCTTTGCTGAAAGCTCTTAACGTTGACACAATGAGCGGAAACTCCCTGGCTAGACCATGCTGCCGGATAAGGCGGAACAGTGCGTTGGTCTCGCCCTGTTCCTTTTTCAAGTCAGCTATGGAAAATTCACCCGTTTCGCGCCAGTGTTCATCAAAAGCTTCGCCCGTGAGGGGGAAGGTACAATATGTTACCACTGGGCCTCTATCTAGCTCAGGAGTCACCAGATGCATCATCACCCCAGATATTTTGGCCCTGCTCTCCATTAGCGCCCAGGTCACCTCTTGCCAAGTACCCTTAGGTCCATTAGGAGCCGCAGGATGCAGATTTATCATATCATACCTCTGGCACATCTCCTTACCAAGGATAAGCATGTAGCCGGCAAGGACGCAGAGGTCTGGCGTAAACCCTTGAAGTCTCTTCATGATCTCTCTGTCATATTCGAGGCGCCATGCAGGTAATGCTTCATCTTGTGCTTTAGCGGCTATGTCCTGCGTGGCTTTAAATCTCCTGGAGGAAAGACAAATCAGCGGAATATGGTAGCTATGAACTAACTCAAAGAACAGGTCGCTTTCTTCCGATTCGCCTGGCTCTCGGTTGCTGAAGGCAAAAACAATCCTACCCTCGATATCACCACTTTGAATTCTGTCCCACACTACCCGCAAAAGCTGTCTAGCTGCTTCATCCCTGCCGGTGGAAAACCAACCGATAGTCAACAACGAGGCTTCTCCTACGATGGATGTCTCTTCAATTTAGCCCAAGTACTGGCGAAGTGAACCAATGGATTTGATCCGCGTCCAAAAACTCTTCCTCTGGCCAAGGAAGCCAGAAACCCATCCTTTCCGTCGAATTCAGGCATTTCGACGTAGGCCCTGCCAATCTCAGAGGCCGTGTGAGCATCGCTCCCAGCGCTGGCAAGCTTCCCATAGTTATGAGCCAGCCGCCAAGCCTTAGCTGAGTTACCCGGGGAAAGACTCCGCGAATTGAAAACCTCGATAATATCAACCTGCGGCATGATGGTCTCGAACACTCGATTCTTGAAGGCTGACAGCCGCACCCTATCAAAAGGGTGAGGAATACATACCAGCCCGCCCTGAGTCTTAATCTGAGCTATAGCCTCCTCAACAGGCAATTCGCTGGGAATCTCCTGGCTAAGAAACATTCCCATCACCTCACCAGATGGAGTCATGATCTCCTCAGCAACAATAACTAGGAAAGGAGCCATTTCCTTCAACCGCAAGGCTCCAGCAATGGTCCCGTGGTCGGCTACCGCAAGACAGTCGATACCAACTTCAAGGCACTGCGCGACTACCTGCTCCAGGGTCGTCAGGCAATCCTTGGAATAGTTGGTGTGAACATGGAGATCAGCCTTCACCAAGTAGTCAGCCTGTCCTCTCAAGATACTGTCCGGTCCGAGTATCCACCTTGATGACGTCGCCGGTATTGATAAAAAAGGGAACATGGACAGTGATGCCTGTCTCCAGTATGGCTGGTTTGCTGCCAGCGCTAGCGGTATCTCCCTTGAAACCCGGGCCTGTCTCGGTAACTTGAAGCTCAACTGAAACAGGTAGCTCTATCCCTATGGTCTCACCTCTGTGGGTTAGCATTTCTAGGTTCTGCCCATCTTTCAAATACTTCAGAGCCTCGCCAACCATAGCTTTATCAAGCGGCGTCTGCTCGAAAGTCTCAGTGTCCATGAAATAGTAGAGCCCGCCGTCATTATAGAGATACTGCACCGGGCGGCGCTCGACAAAGGCACGACTGAACTTCTGGCTGGCCTGAAAAACGCGTTCGGTGGTATGACCGGCACGCACATCACGAAGTTTCAGTCGAACTTGGGCCGAGCCTCGTGCAATCTTAATATGCTGGTAATCAAGAACTTGATACAGTTGCCCTTCCACATCGATGGTGATTCCCTTCTTCATCTCTCCGGCATCAATCATGGGACAGCTACCTCCTGCTAGATATTCGCCGTTTTCTTCGCCCTGGTGAGAGCTTTGACCTTACCGTTCTCCATTGCTACCGTGTCCTCGATTCTAACTCCACCCCAGCCAGGAACATAAACTCCAGGCTCGACCGTGAAAACCATTCCGTCAACTAGCTCATCTGACGAACTGGGACCAAGCCGTGGCGATTCATGTGCCTGTAGACCAACGCCATGTCCCAAACCATGACCAAAGACTTGGCTGTAGCCTGCCTCATCGACAACCATTCGAGCCAATCGGTCTGCCTCGTCGCCGCTCATGCCAGCCCTAATCGTAGCCAAAGCGGTTAGCTGTGCGCCCAAAACAATATTATAAACCTTCGAAAAGGTCTCGTCTTGTTCGCCCAAACAGAAAGTGCGGCTCAAGTCGCTGCAGTAGCCACTTACCCGTGCTCCCAAATCAATCACCACAGGCTCGCCCTTTGAGATAGCTCGTTCGGAGGGTCTGCCATGGGGCAGTGCCGAGTTAGGGCCCGAACTCACAATAATGTCAAAAGGCATCGGGGCACTGCCTTTTTCCCGCAGACATCTCTCCAGTTCCCAAGCCAGCTCCCTCTCGGTTATGCCAGGACGGATTATCGACCTAGCATAGTCAAGAGCAGTGTCGGCAAGTTTCACCGCCTCAATAATAGATTCCAGTTCTTCCGGCTCTTTTACTGCGCGAAGAGATTCCACTAGACGGGTGGTCGCGACAAGCTGGAGTTCGTGCTGTCTATCGGTAGTAGCTTTACCTAGCTGCTGGTGAGTGGCAAAAGGAACCTGGTCAGCTTCAAAGCCTGCTTTCTTGAACCCCAGATCTAAGAGCAATTTCGGTAGCCAATTCGCCACATCACCTTTGACGTGAATTACCTCGAAATCCGCCACCTCTCTTTTGGCCTGTTCGACATAGCGGAAGTCGACTGCCAGAAAAGCGTTAGCCGCCGAAACGAGCAACCAACCCGCTGAGCCAGTGAATCCAGAAAGGTAGCGACGGTTTTCGGGCTGAGAAACTAGCAGCGCGTCAAGTCCCTGGAGTATCAGACTCCGCCGCAGCTTCTCCAGCCGGCTCACTCCCAGATGTCTCCCTTCAATTCGCCGACCAGAGTGCGCAACGCCGCAACGTATCCTCGCCAACCCAATCCACTAATCTGGCCTTTTGCAATAGGAGCTGTCACGGACTCCACTCTCCAGCCTTCACGAGCGTAAATGTTGGATAGATGAACCTCAATAAAAGGCAATCCGCTGTCAGCCAAAGCATCCCGCAAAGAGAAGCTATAATGAGTGAGCGCCCCGGGATTGATGACTATGCCATCAGACTCAGATGAATGCGCTTGGATGAAGTCGATGAGCTTGCCTTCACTATTGGACTGAAAGGTGAGAACATCCACACCCAAGCTTTCAGCTTGCTTCTTAAGCAAGGCATCAAGCGCTGACAGCGTTTTGCTGCCGTAGGTACTCTTGCTCCTCTTACCTAGCATATTAAGATTAGGGCCGTTGATAACCAAGATCTTCATACTGCTGCCTCCGCTTTCTCTAACTCAGCCAGGTTGCCTTTGTAGTCACAGGCTGTGCACCTTACCCAGCCATCTCGATATGTGATAAGGAGTTTGCCACACTGCGGACACGGCTGTCGAATGGGCTTCCGATTAGTAGCGAATTTACAGGCTGGATAACGGTTACAACCATAAAAGCGCCGCTTCTTCTTGCTTATTCTCTCCACCAGTTCCCCTTCGCCACAGTCGGGGCAAGCAACACCGGTTTTGACTAGAAAGGGCATTGTCCTCTTGCACTCTGGATAGCCGCTGCAAGCCAGGAACTTGCCGTAGCGCCCCATTTTTATTACCATGGGACGACCGCAATCAGGACAGGTTTCTTCCGTCATCCTGACGATTCTGACTTTCTCTATTGCCTCAGAGCCTATGCGCAGCAACTCATCGAATGGCGTGTAGAAATGTCTCAGAACTGACACCCATTCTTTCTTGCCCTGAGCGATGTCATCCAGTTCTTTCTCCAGGCGGGCAGTAAAACCCAGGTCAACGATCTTGGGGAAATGCTGGGTTAAGAGGTCATTGACGACAATCCCCACAGTGTCTGGATAAAGCTTGGCACCATCTTTCAACACATACCCTCTCTCCTGAATGGTGGATAGAATCGGGGCATAAGTGCTGGGGCGTCCGATTCCCTTTTGCTCCAGTGCCTTTATTAATGTAGCCTCGGTATAACGAGACGGAGGTTGAGTGAAGTGCTGTTCTGAAAGGAGCCCCAGCAGCACCAATCCATCACCCGCTTCTAGTTGAGGAAGATGAGCAGCCTTGTCATCTTCGTCCTCATCTTCGTCCTTTCCCTCGCTGTAAAGGGCTATGAAACCCGGAAACTTGACCCTGGAGCTAGTTGCTCTCAGTAGATACGCCTTCTGAGATTCTCTACATTTCGCTTCTATTTCTACAGTCACAGTATCAACCAGCGCCGCAGCCATCTGGCTCGCTACCATTCGTTTCCAGATGAGTGCATAAAGCCTGTTCTGCTCTGGTCGGAGGTAGGGATGGAGTTGGTCCGGCTCCCGATGAATCCTGGTCGGCCGAATAGCTTCATGTGCCTCTTGGGCCCACTTGCCCTTTTTCGCAAAAAAACGTGGCTGGACAGGTAAGAACTGACTACCGTATTTGCTAGCAATGAAATCTCTGGCTTCGGCTATAGCACCGGCCGCCACGTGAGTAGAATCGGTACGCATATAGGTAATAAGCCCCACCGAGCCTTCCTCACCAACGGAAATGCCTTCATAAAGCTGCTGGGCAATAGCCATAGTGCGTTTGGCCGTGAAACCCAGCTTGCGCCAGGCCTCCTGCTGCAGAGTGCTGGTAGTGAATGGCGGCGCGGGCTGACGAGGTATCTCCTTAGGTTGCACTGATCTGACCGCATAATCTGCATTGCTTAATTCACCTTTGAGTCTCTCGGCTTCATCTTCGCTAGGTATCTCCAATTTGCCCCCGTCGCTCAGGCCTACAAACAGCGCGCGGAACCCGATTTTCTGAATTCTGGGCAACCTCTTGGTCAATTCAGCTTCAATGGTCCAGTACTCCACGGGAACGAAATTCTGGATATCTCGCTCCCGGTCAACGACAATCCTTACCGCAGCCGACTGAACCCTGCCAGCCGAAAGCCCTCTCTGCACCTTGCGCCATAATAACGGGCTCAGTTTGTACCCAACCAGCCTATCTAGTAGACGGCGTGCCTGTTGCGCATCGACCAGGTTCATGTCAATAGAACGAGGATCCCGAAAAGCCTGTTCCACGGCCTCTTTGGTTATCTCATGAAAGACAACACGGCGGATAGGCACCTTGTCTTTGCTCAGTTTGGCTGCCTCAGCCAGATGCCAGGAAATCGCTTCTCCCTCCCGGTCAGGGTCAGTAGCCAGATAAATCGCCGAGGCGCCATTGGCCAATTGCTTCAGCTCACGAATTGTCCCTTTTCTCTGAGGAATGACGACATACTGGGGAGCGAAGTTGTTGGCTATGTCTATGCCTAATTCTTTCTTGGGCAGATCGCGTACATGTCCCAAAGACGCCTTAATAACGTAATCGGTACCCAAGATCTTGCCTATTGTTCTCGCCTTGGCCGGAGACTCAACGACGACTAGTTTCGTTGCCATGATTATTTCACCTGAGCCTGATATTCCTCCCTCGCCTCTCTGGTCAACACATAATTCATGCCACCAACCTGCTTGACCATTCCCTTAAGCTCCATCATGGTCAGAGTGCTACTAACCAGGCCGGCCGCCAGACCACTGTGGCGGCAAACCTCATCGATGTGAGTTGGTTCATTGCCTAGTTGCTTTAGCAGCAAAGACTCAGTTTCATCCGTCGGGAGGAGTTCCTTCATCTCCAGCTGCTGGGCTACCATAGCCAGATTCAGCTCCTCCAGTATATCAACGTGGTCTCGTACCAGTTTCGCCCCCTCTTGAATGAGATGATTTGTTCCCTTGCTGGCCGGAGATAGAATACTGCCGGGGACAGCAAAGACATCCCGATTTTGCTCAAGCGCTTGGTTGGCCGTTATCAACGCACCGCTGCTCTCTCCAGCTTCTACAACCAGCACTCCGAGGCTCAGTCCACTCATAATCCTGTTGCGCCGGGGGAAGTTGTCAGCTTTCGGCCGGGTGCCCAGAGGATATTCACTTATCAGTGCACCGCGTTCCATAATGGCGCGAGCTAACTTGGCGTTCTCGGCCGGATAAACGATATCCAGTCCGCAAGCGAAAACGGCGATAGTCCTGCCGCTGGCTTCAAGGGTAGCACGATGGGCCACAGAATCAATCCCCTTAGCCAAGCCACTGACGATAGTGATCTTGTTCCGAGCAAGGTCGCTGACAATCTCCTCGGTAACTTGACGTCCATAAACGCTAGCCCGGCGAGTGCCAACTACAGCCAGACAACATTCATCTTCGGGCAGCAGGTTACCTCTGACATAAAGCACTGGCGGGTAGTCGTAGATTTCCTTTAGCCTTTGGGGATAGCCAGGCGAATCACACGTAAGCACTTTCACTCCATACCGCTTCAGGTTCTCCATTTCGGCGTCTAGAGAAATCCTAGGCCTCAGATTTACAATTGTATCTGCGGACTTCAAATCAAGCCCCGCTTTTCTTAGCTCGCCAGTCGAGGCCTTCCAGGCATGCGCCAAAGTGGTGAAGTGCTCCCGCAACTGTGAGAGCTTCACCCGACCGATGCTGGGCATCCTAGAAAAGCCTACCCAGTATTTCAGTTCGTCTGCACTTGCCATCTGAGCTGAGACATTCTAGCATAGGTACGATAGGTGAACAATGGTAGCACCGCATCTCTTTGAAGCGTGGCCAAGACAATCACTGAGGCTCAATTCCAGACATAGCCCTCCCAGCTCTTTGAGCCTTCATCATCGTCGCCCTATCAGTCTTCCCAGCTTCGGCAGAACCTTTCTGGCTGCTTCATAACCGGCCACTATAGCCTCTTCTCCCCTGTGGAACTCAAATGCCTCGATGTGGCTGACATCCGGACTTATCACTATATCTGCCTTCACTATCCTCGCCTTTATTATTTCGTACTCCATAATGTAGATTGACTGTATCAAGGTGTTGAATATATTTGGGACCTCAGCCATTCCACCCTCCTTCGATGGGTCGACAGCGCGCCTGCTCTTTAACGGCTCAACAAGAACGTTCACGGCGACTATGAGTTTCGCCCCCATGCCTTGTAGAACGTCTGTGGGCACGGGATTAGTCAGGCCGCCATCGACCAAACACCTGTCTTCAACAGCTACCGGCACGAATATGCCTGGTATCGAGATGCTGGCCCTCACTGCTTCTACCACTGAGCCTTTTCTTATCACCACCTCTCGGCCAGTATTAATATCAGTAGCTATAGCCACGAAGGGAATCTTCAGGTCTTTGAATTCGGCGTCTCCTAACACAGAAGATAACAGCTCTTGTATCCTTCGGCCATGAATAAGGCCTTTCCTCAAGGAGCCGAGCCGGGGGTCTAGCAAGCGAGCTAACTCCCTCCAACCTGTGTTCAACGCTATCTCTTCAACCGCAGTTATCTCACCTTCTCTGGCAAAGCAAGCGCCTATCATTGCGCCCATGCTGGCGCCAGCAATCATATCGACAGGAACTGACGCCTCCCTCAAGGCTTTCAATACGCCAATGTGAGCCAAGCCGCGGGCTGCACCGCTACTCAAGGCTAAACCGACTTTAGGAGGTTTCCGTCTGAACAATCTCACGTGGTTGACTATACTGCTTGCGGAGCGGAATGAAGCCAATGCTTCATTCACTCTGGCGGAGAGGGTGGGATTCGAACCCACGGTCGCCAAAGGCGACACGCGCTCTCCAGGCGCGCCTGATCGGCCACTCCAGCACCTCTCCGTAGCCCGGCGGAGAGGGTGGGATTCGAACCCACGGGGCTCATCGCCCACCGCTTTTCGAGAGCGGCACCATAAACCACTCGGACACCTCTCCGGCTAGTTACAATTATAGCATTGTCAATTTGCAGACAAAACCTGCTGGCTGATTGGAAGCCAGGTTAATTGCCTCACCTAACGAGGGATGGTATAATCTAGCTTCAAGCTCTGCCACGAAAGCATAATGATGGTGGACTGGGGATTCGCTGCACAAATCGCCGGCATTGGCTTCCTGACAGTCTTTGTAGTTCTTGGTATTCTGTCTCTGGTACTGTGGTTGGTGAGTCTGCTGCTTAATAGGGTGACTGGTAAAGCGCAGAAAGCCAAGACGGAAGGCGGCTAAGACATAGTGGACCTATTTGAAACCGGCTTTGCCTCACTGTATTGGGGCCACCTGGTAATGTGGCTTGTTGCTTTCGGTTTCATATATTTGGGCATTGCCAGGAAGATGGAACCTCTACTGCTAGTTCCTATAGGCTTTGGTATGCTGCTTGCAAACCTGCCGCTCGGTGGCCTGTTTGAATATGTAGACGGAATGCCCGAAGGCTTACTGGCTAAGATATTCACTTATCTGATTGCTGGAGAAATCGTCCCACCTCTCATATTCCTCGGTTTGGGAGCTATGACTGATTTCGGGCCGCTTATCGCCAATCCCAAGACCCTGCTCCTGGGAGCTGCGGCACAGTTTGGAGTCTATTTCGTTCTATTCATAGCGCTTCTTTTCGGTTTCGATATTGCCGAGGCCTGTGCCATAGGCATAATCGGTGGGGCTGATGGGCCAACAAGTATCTACCTATCTGCTAAGCTAGCCCCCCACCTGCTTGGCCCTATCGCAGTAGCTGCTTATTCCTACATGGCGCTGGTACCTATTATCCAACCGCCGGTCATAAGGGCTCTGACGACCAAAAAGGAGCGGGCGATCTACATGGAGCCACAGCTAAGAGAAGTGTCAACGCTAGAGAGAATCCTATTCCCCATGATAGGAGCCATGGTCATAATTCTGCTTGTTCCAAAATCAGCTCCTCTCATCGGCATGTTTATGTTCGGCAATCTATTGCTGGTCAGTGGGGTTACCGACAGACTAGCCAAGACCGCTGGCGATGCCTTCATGGATATCCTGACTATCATCCTGGGCATCTCTGTCGGGGCGTCAATGCCAGCGATATTGTTCCTTAAGCCTGAAACCTTGTTCATTTTCTTCCTAGGCGTGGTAGCTTTTGCAGGTTCAACTGCTGCTGGCACGCTGCTGGGTAAGTTAATGAATGCTATCTCCAAAGAGCCGATTAACCCGATGATAGGCGCTGCTGGGGTTTCAGCAGTTCCTATGTCAGCCCGTGTAGTCCAAAAACTAGGCCAGGAGGCAAATCCCAGGAACTTCCTGTTGATGCACGCCATGGGACCGAACATAGCTGGCGTTATCGGCACAGCTGTAGCTGCGGGTGTATTCCTGGGTATGTTAGGGTAGGCGCCGCTTACAGCTTCCCTCTTGTTATGGTTCGGAGCGACGCAAGCAGTCGCCAGGAATTAGGCGTTTTTGCTGAACTAAACTAGGCACAACAGCACAAGCCAACCTCGAACCAGTGTGGTAGCATGCGAACAGATGCATCTAGATCAGAAAATGAATGTAGTACAATTGGTATCTGCTCTCACACCTTCATCCGTCCAACAGATGAACTACGGAATAAGCGCAGTGCGTCTGATGTAGTGACAGTATGTTGTCTACGTACCGGTCATCGCATTTGCTGGGATACGTCTAAACATTTGTTGCGATGTCATCACGATGTGGTACTACTACGTGACCTATTATGAAAATGACTCAATCCTCGGTTCAACAAGGGCCGTGGTTCTAGAAGGTAAAGCGTAGTTCACTTGATAGCATCTAACATCAAACACGCAAAGGAGTGCAAATGCTATGCGAGACAGCATCAGTGACATAGAGGCTATCGAGGCCGAAGCTGAGAAAATCCTTGAATCGGCTAGGAGCAGAGCCAATGAAATCCTCCTTAAAGGCAAAGAGGAGGCCAGCCGGATCCTCTCTTCTGACTTACCCATGAGTGAGGTAGAAGCCGAATGTCAAGAGATTGTCCACAAGGCTACAGAGGAAGCACAGAGAACAGGCGAAGAGTCCCAGAAGAAAGCCGCTCAAATCAGGAGAGACGCCGAGAACAAGGTTGTCAAGATCGCTGAACGTATGGCAAGTATTGTCACCGGGGCTAGGGCCAGATGATACCTCTAGTACTCAATGCCCCCGAGTGCATGCTCAAGATCAGAGTAATAACAATGAGGGACTACTCGGAGAGGGCCCTCAAAGCTCTACATGGCCTCGGGGTACTCCACGTGGAGCGAAGTGAAGAGCTAAAGCCTGTCGATAGGGCAGCTATTGAACATGAACAAGCCGAAGTCGACAAGCTGCTAACGTGCGTTGATAGTGCCTTACGGAACCTACCAAAGGAAGAAAAGATATCTCTCGCAGAGGATACTGAAGTAATATATTCCCGACCTTTCAGCGAACTGAATGGCGAAGTAGTCTCATTGTGCACTAGGCTCACCAACCTGGAGCAGAGGACTGTAGCACCCAGAGAGGAGGTCAACCGACTAGCCGAACTGAAGAGGTATCTTGAACCCCTTGCCCAACAAGCACGCGTGAGACTAAAAGACCTGACTTTCTCCGGGCGCTATCTCTCTTCCCGAGTCTTCACTCTCTCCAGCGAGACCTATAAGAATTTGCACGACCGGCTTAAGGAACACCTACTTGAAAGCATTGTTGCCATCGTGGAAAACGAAACCGTTCTCTTTGCCGTAGGCAAGGTCGAAGATCAAGAAGCCTTGGAGTCCTTGGTCACTGAAGCCGGTGGCAAAGCGCTCCAAATACCAGACGAGGATTTGACCCTGGCTGACTTCCTTGAAGTAGCTAGGGAGAGGCTTGGCAATCTGGAACTGAAGCTGGCGGGGCTCTACGTGGAATTGCAGGCCGAAACTAAAGAGAATCTGGAGAGGCTTGTGCTGCTCAAAGAGGTGTTGTCAGCCGAGAGCGAGAGGCTAGCAGTTTTGGAGAAGGCCTGTGAGGCCAAATATGTAACCTTAATTGAAGGATGGATTCCCGAGAGCAGCAGTGAAGCCGCGATTTCAGAACTTAGAGACAGCATAGGCTGCGTGTATGTTGAGACGCGGGAACCGGAGCAATCAGAAGAGCCCCCTACTAAACTGAGGAATTTAAGAGGGCTTGAGCCGTTCCAGACCGTTGTGAACCTGTTTGGCATCCCAAGGTATAGAGAATGGGACCCTACGCCCATAATAGCCTACTCGTTTGCTTTATTCTTCGGCCTTATGGTAGGTGATGCAGTATATGCCCTGGGAATTCTGCTTCTTGGCAGGTTTCTCCTGCCCATGTTTACAGACAATCCTGAGTCTGAAGGCTTTAGACTATTCCAGAAGCTGATCTATACAAGTGGCTGCGTTGCTCTACTCATCGGCGTACTTACCGGAACCTATCTGGGTGACTTCTACAAGTTCTTCGGAATTGAGAGCTTAGCCCTTGCTGGGTGGGCCAAAGAAACCCTTCAAGACCCAATCTCGTTCATAGTGCTAGCGCTGATAATAGGCTTCATCCATGTCAACATAAGCCACGTGCTGGCTCTGATTAGAGGAGTGAAGGAAAGAAGGAGAGGGGTACTGCTTGGTAAGATTGGGTTGTTCCTACTACAAATCTGTGGAATACCCTATCTTATACATAATCTGCTTGGTGTCGGTATTCCGCTATTGGATGCACAGATGTATTCTATCCTGGGATATGTCCTGATGCTGAGCATAGTTCTCGTAGTTGTATCTTCCATTATCCAGCAGGGTGCTTTCCTAGGAAGCATCTTCTGGATATTTGACATATCTGGGCTCTTCGGTGATGTCATGTCATATTCCAGGATAGCCGGAGTGGGGTTAGCCACATTCTATCTGGCGTTTTGCTTCAACCTGCTCGCAGACCTGTTCTTGAACATGATGCCCGGTGTAGTTGGACTTGTCGTTGGGGGTGTCATAGCGATACTCGTTTTGCTCGTAGGGCACCTTCTTAACCTACTCCTCAGCGTTCTCACTGGTTTCATACACTCCCTTAGGCTATGCTTTGTAGAGTTCCTGTTCAAGTTCTACGAAGGAGGAGGGAGAGAATACAGTCCGTTTAGATTAAGGACTAGAGCGGCAGTAGTTGTAGGAGCGAAATCTTAGCAAGGAGGTATAAGCAATGATAGTTGACCCAGCGTCCCTAGCCGTTCTTGGCGGTGCGATCGCCCTAGCCGGTGGTTTGGTCGGCTCGTCAATGGGTATTGCCGTCGGCGCATCGGCTGGTGTAGCCACCTTAGCTGAGGAGCCGGGACAGTTCAGAAATGTGATCGTGCTGGCATCCCTGCCCATGACGCAGACATTCTACGGCCTTATCATCTTCATACTCATTCTGACCACAGTGGTTCCCGGATTGCCAGCAGAAGGTGGCAGCGGTTTTGCTGTGCTTGGCTGTGGGCTTATCGCCGCCCTAGCTGAATTCTTCTCGGCGACATACCAAGGCTCAGTATGCGCCTCTGGCATCTCCCTCTTGCCCAAGACAAAGGGACGAATACTGACTAACGCCATGCTTCTGGCGGTCTTTGTCGAGTTGCTCGGTGTTCTAGGACTGGTGTTCACTATAATGGCGATAACCATGCTAGGACTCATGTAGAGGTGTCTTATGGAAGGAATGGAGAGGATAAACAGAGCTATTCTCGATACAGCAAGAGCGGATGCCGAGCAGATTACCAAAGAGGCCGAGGAGAAAGCCTGGCAAGAGATAGAGAAAGCCGAGAAGCAGCGGGAAATAAAGTTCCACGAAGCAAAACGCAGGACAATTGAAGAAGCGAAAAGGCGAGCTAGCCAAATCCTAGCTCAAGCCCATATTCAAGCGCGCCAGGAGTTGTCAAGCGTTAAAGCTGAGATAGTCAACGAGATAGTCGATAGGGTAAGAACTACATTACCCACGATTTCAGGTGACAAAGGGTCCGTCATAAGCTTGCTTGAAGAAGCCGTTGGTCAACTCGGTAGTGACAAGGTCAGGGTCTACGTCTCGCACAGGGATCTGGATACGCTGCAAGAACTGGCTACGGGAAACAAGGAGTTGGCCAGCAGGATAGCAGAAATCAAGGAGCTTGACTGCGCCGGGGGAGCAGTAGCTGAGAGCACTGATGGAAAGCTCAGTATAGACAATACTTACGAAACCAGGCTCGAGATGTTGCTTCCTCAGATCGTTCCTGAAATAAGCCGGGAGCTCTTCGGACATTGACAGGAGCTGATTTTGCCTGATACCCGATATGCGTTCATGTCAGCCTATCTAAAAGGTGAAGAGGCCAGAATAGTGGCCCTTAACCATATAGATGGGATGTCCAAAGCCACTAGCCTCAACGATGCGCTGGCAATGATCGCCGGAACCGATATAGGAGATTACTTCCAGGAACTGCCCATTAGAACCTTCGATGACCTGGATGAAGGGCTATGGAGGTACTTCAGAGAGTATCTTGCCCGTCTGGAAGCACTTAAGTTGTTGCCTGCTGACATGCTCAAGATACTAAGAGCACACTTGGTGAAATACGACATCTTTAATATCAAAGCTGCCTTACATAGAACTCCAACGGGCAAGAAATCCACTATGATACCGATGGGAATCATCCATAGCCGCGGACTGCTGGACGAGCTTTCTGGTACTGAAAACACCGACGGCATTATGAATGTGCTCGTCAACTGTAAGCTGGCAAATTACGGCTATGCTCTAAGGGACTATGTGGTAGACGAGGAGCCGAAACCAAAGCTTCTAGCTGAAAACAGATTGGATGAGGAATACTATAGGAGCTACCTCGACATAGCCAAAGGTATAAAGGACGGCCTGATTCTTGCGAAAGCCATCAGCCTTACCGTAGACCTGAAAAACCTACAAATCGCCAGTCGCGCCATAATTCTGGGCATAGGGTCAGGAGCGGCTGGGTACATTGTCTCTGGCGGTTATATGTTATCACCGGAGGCCGTCAGAGAGCTGCTGTCAGGTAAATTGACTGACGTGTCCGGCAGTCTGAGGAACACTCCATATTACGATGTCGCAGAAGAGATAGCAACTATCTACAATAGAACTCAAAGCGTCACCTCTGTAGACGAGACCATCGACAGGTATAAGTTCAGGTTTGTGAAGGAGATACTTTCGCCACGAATACTGTCACCTTTGGTGATGGCCTGGCACCTGACCGTCAAGGAGATTGAAATACGAAACCTAAGGCTGGTCCTCAAAGCGCTGTTGGATAATATGCCTTTGGAAGACATAAAGCACCGCCTAGTAGCCCCATCATGAAATCCGTTCAGTATTTAGACCTAGCTGTTATAGGAGACGAAGAGCTAGCCAACGGGATGAGGCTAGCCGGCGTAAGTCGGTATTGTGTTGTGGGGAATAGCCGAAGCACCCGCGAAGACGTCAGAAGAGCACTGACCACGCTAATATCTGAGGCCCATGTTGGGATAGTGGCAATACAAGAAGACTATGTAGAATATGTTGAGGACTTGATAGCTCAGGTCAAGGAAAGAGGAAGAACAACCCCGGTAATCATTGAGGTACCTTCGAAATACGGCACGAAGTACGGTGACGTTGCCGAGTATTACAAGGCCTACATAAGGAAGTTCATCGGGTTTGACGTAACCATCTGACTATGTTTACGGAGGTAAGGAAACATGGGTAGAGTTTGGAGGGTATCAGGCCCCTTGGTCATAGCTGACGACATGAGAGGGTCCCAGGTGTATGAGATGGTCGAGATAGGAGACGAAGGACTCGTCGGCGAGATAGTAGGACTCGAAGAAGAGAAGGCCATAATTCAAGCCCACGAGGACACCCTTGAACTAAAGGTTGGTGAGAGGGTTAGAGGAACGGGCACGATCTTGACTGCTGAGCTAGGTCCAGGGATCATAGGCTCGATTTATGATGGGCTGCAGAAGTCCTTGACCGAGTTAACGAAAGAGACCTCCTTTCTGAAACGAGGCGTGAAAGCGCTTTCGCTACCACGAGACAAGAAATGGCATTTCGCACCCAAGGTCAAAGCCGGGGATGCAGTGACTGAAGGACATATCATAGGAACCGTTCCTGAGACTAATCTGTTAGAGCACAAAATCATGGTGCCCGCCGGCTGCGATGGCGTGATCCAAGAAATAAGCGAAGGCGACTATACTATTGAGGAACCTATAGGACGTGTGAAGCGAAACGGTGAGATGAAAGAATTGACAATGATGCAGAAGTGGCCGGTGAGAAAGCCTAGACCCTATAAGCAAAGGCTCGACTCTTCACAACTGCTCATTACCGGAATGCGAATCATAGATTACATGTTCCCCTTGGCTCTCGGGGGCAAAGCAGCAATACCTGGTGGCTTTGGCACAGGGAAGACAGTTGCCTTGCAGCAATTGGCCAGGTGGGCTCAGACACAACTGAACATCTACGTTGGCTGCGGTGAAAGGGGCAACGAGATGGCCGACGTGCTCTATAGCTTCAGGAAACTCAAGGACCCGGCAACAGGCAGGTTACTACAGGAGAAGGAGGTGTTTATCGCCAACACCTCCAATATGCCAGTCGTTGCTCGTGAAGCCAGCATTTTTGTTGGTATCACGATCGCTGAGTACTACAGAGATATGGGTTATGATGTGCTCCTAGTTGCCGATTCAACATCAAGGTGGGCTGAAGCTATGAGGGAGATTAGTGGAAGACTTGAGGAGATGCCGGGTGAAGAGGGTTTCCCGGCCTATCTGGGTTCACGGCTTTCCTCTTTCTACGAGAGGGCAGGATTGGTCCAGTGCTTAGGTAGTCCTGAAAGGACCGGGTCAGTAACTGTGGCCGGTGCGGTGAGCCCTCCCGGAGCCGACTTCAGCGAGCCGGTAACGCAGAACACACTCAGAATAATAGAAGCACTATACTCATTAGACGTGACACTGGCAAACAGGAGGCATTTCCCAGCAATAAACTGGCTTACCAGCTATAGTCTTTACGCCGAGGCCGTTGAGAATTGGTGGTCCAAGGTTGACCCGGAGTGGGCAGACACCAGGGTCACCGCCTTGAAGATCTTGCAGCAGGAGGCTGACCTAGAGGAGATTGTGAGACTTGTCGGGCCTGAAGCCCTGCCTGAGGACGACAAACTACTGCTCTTGGTGGCAAGGATGATACGCGAGGACTTCCTTATGCAAAGCGCCTATCATGACATCGATACCTATTGTCTGCCGGCCAGAGCCCACCTCATGCTCAAAACCATAGTCAACTTCCATGAGTTAGCCCGAGAGATGCTGGATTCGGGAACAACGGTTGCGGAAATCCGCTCATCTCCGATTCTGTACAAGATCTCAAGAATGAAGGGCATACCCCACGATGTCTTTGAGCAGAGAATTGAAGAACTACGCGCTGAGATGGCAGTAAGCTTGGTCGCGCACAAAGGAGGAGCCTGATGGCCTTTTCTTCCCTATTTACGAGAGAAGCCAGAGCCATAAGCAGAGCGAAAGGGGCTTTGTTAATAGCAGAGAGTATCCCGGGAGTAAAGTTCGGGGAGATAGTTGACGTTCGGCTCTCAAGCGGTGAACTGAAACGCGGACAAGCCATAGACATCAGCCGTGAGGTAACCATTATCCAGGTGTTTGGTGGAGTGAGTGAAGTGGATCTTGCTGGCAGCAGCGTGAGATGTAAAGGTCAGACCCTGAGATTGCCAGTGTCCATTGACATCTTGGGACGTGTCTTTAACGGAATGGGAGAACCTATAGATGGAGCTTCTCCCGTAGTGGCCGAGGACTACCTAGACGTTAACGGCGAGCCCATCAACCCGGCAAGTCGTGTGCCTCCTGCCGAGTTTATTGAAACCGGTCTTTCAGCCATAGACGGTCTGAATGCTTTGATCAGGGGACAAAAACTGCCCATATTCAGCGGCTCAGGGCTGCCCCACAATCGAATTGCCGCTCAAATCATCAGGCAGGCTACAGTAAAGGGCAAAGAGGAGAGATTTGCCATAGTGTTTGCGGCTATCGGTGTCAGCTACGACCACGCCGCATTCTTCATGGATAATCTTGAGCACACAGGTGCCAGAGAGAGAACCGTCGCCTTTATCAACACAGCCTCAGACCCAGTCATAGAACGTATATCAACGCCAAGGTTGGCCTTGACCGCAGCTGAGTACCTAGCTTGGCAACAGGAAATGCACGTGTTGGTTATACTTACCGACATGACCAACTATTGCGAAGCTCTTCGTGAACTCTCGGCAATGCGGGACGAGATCCCGTCAAGGAGAGGGTATCCCGGGTACATGTACACAGACCTAGCCACTATGTATGAGAGAGCTGGCCGGATCTCTGGCAAAGAAGGATCAATCACCATACTGCCCATCTTGACCATGCCCGATGATGATATTACCCATCCCATACCTGACCTTACTGGCTACATAACCGAAGGGCAGATTGTGCTTGCGCGGGACCTGGAAAGGAAAGGAGTATACCCACCGATAGACGTTTTCCTATCGTTGTCGCGGATGATGAAAGAAGGGATTGGCCCAGGTCAAACAAGAGAAGACCATAACAATGTCTTCATGCAATTATATGCCGCCTACGCTGAAGGGTGCGACCTCAGGGAAATATCAACTATCATCGGTGCTGAGGCATTGGGCGAAAGGGACAGAATCTACCTTGCGAATGGAGATAACTTCGAGAGGGAATTCATATCGCAAGGCGAGTTTGAGAAAAGAACGGTCGAAGACACCCTAGACATAGGTTGGAAGCTTTTCTCGGCCTTGCCCGAGGAAGACCTAAAGCTAATTAGTGAGGAGCTCATCAGGAAATATCTCCCCAAGTATAAGGACTCGGATGCCGCAACAGCTGATCAAAGTTAGGCCTACAAAGATCGAGCTAATAAGGCTAAGGCGACGTCTTTCGCTGGCCAAGAGGATACAAAAGATAGTAAAGGACAGATTGTCGATCATGACGGTCGAATTCATGAACTTAGCCAGAGAAGCAGTAGAAGCCAAGAGAAAACTGCTTACCGATTTCTCAGAAGCTTATAAGGCATTGTCAATTGCTGCCGGGTATCATGGCTATATAGCGTTGGAAAAGGAACTAATAGCCAGCGAGAGGAAGCTGGAAATCGTCACCGGCTCAAGAAGCGTAGCCGGGGCCAGAATCCCCTCGTTTGAGTTGAGACAACCCGAAAGGCCGATGCCAGAGTATGACTTGGCTGATACTTCCTCGTGGGTTGATCGTGCGACACAGTTGTTCAGAGAATGCCTTGAAGCTTCAGTTGAGCTGGCTGAGGTCCAGCGAGGCCTAGAACTGCTGGGGAGAGAAATAAGCAGAACAAAAAGGATAGTGAACGCCCTGGAATACGTGACAATCCCCAGGCTGCAGGGCACGATAAAGTACCTGAACATGAAGTTCGAGGAAAGAGACAGAGAAGAGAAATCACGGCTGAAACGGGTTAAGGTGCTGCTTGAGCAAAGGTAGACAGATGAGTGATGTTTTGCCCTACGAGAGAATGCTTCAGGAATGTCTGGTAGGCGAACTCAGGCTATTGAACGCACACTTGCCATGCCAACAGAAACTGCTATCCGACTTGCTAGGCGAGGAATACCCCCACGTGATGTGTAATGACGGCAGTTCTCATCTCTTCAAGAAGAAAGAGCTAGGGTATTTGGCAAGTCTGATACAGACCGACGAGCAGGAAGCCCTACTGCTGCCCATGCTCATAGAGATAGATCCAGGTCAAGATGAAATGGCAGTCATATGCCGAGGGAAGCTAGAGCAAGAGGTCATTTCAAAGGTGCTTGGTATGCCTGTCACGGTAAGGCGAAATAGGGCAGCGATATATAAGCCACAGCTAGCTGTGCTAAGGAAAACACTCAAGACAACAACGCAGTATCTGTTTTCTTCCAACATCCTCACGCAATTTGCCAAAGAAGCACACCCGCCCAAATAGCGAACCAGCACAACTCAAAGATACGTAAACTTTTCAGCTGCCTCAGATCCAAGTAGCAACTGTTTGAGCCCCACACCATGGTCTAATGGCGCTGCGCTCGTCTTGACCCGGGTTTTGGCAGTTGCCCTGTCACCCAACGCGGGTAAGATTACCGATGCTGTTTGGTAAACCCGAGACCCTGTCTATTGGCGTTGTAGGTATTGCGGCTCTTGCAGGCTCCATCACTGCTGGTGATTCAGCAAGCCCTGGCGCAACCCACCTAATCCAAGAACCACGCCAAGAGGCCAACTCCAGGAAAACCCCAGGTAGCACATGCACTATAAGGCGAAGCGTGGCTGGTCTCATCGATGGGACGGTAGCCGTCCGTGTGTCTTCGAGCGTGCCAGGAGCAAGTATTTCTTCGAAGCTTTTTGTTTCATTGGGACCGATACCGTATAATGTCAACTTGGTCACAGCGCGTCACGCCTCAACCTAGAGAGTAAGCGAAGGAAAGAGATGCTATTAACCTGGGCACAGTTCGTTGTCTGCGTGCTCATCATTTTTTTTGCCGGAACAAAGGTGGCCAAGTATGGCGATGTCATCGCAGAGAAAACGGGCCTCGGAGGATTATGGATTGGCGTCGCCCTGCTAGCCCTGGTCACCTCGTTGCCGGAGCTTTTCACGGGCATAAGTGCCGTGGCACTCCTAAAAGCTCCCGATTTGACTGTAGGCGACATTTTTGGCTCCAATGCCCTGAATCTCCTTGTCATAGCGCTGCTTGATATTGCCTGGCGCCAAGGGCCTTTGCTGACTGCAGCCAGTCCGAGACACGCTCTGACTGCCGGTCTAAGTCTGATCATTATTGCTTTTCCCGCCGCCTGTTTGTTCCTTAGCCCTCTAGGTTCACAGCTAGCAATTGGTTGGATTGGAATCTATACCCCGATTATCTTCATTCTGTACCTCCTCATGGTGAGAATGGTCTTCAAGTTTGAGAAATCAAGACAGCCTCCGTCTCCCTCTGATGCTAAACCGACGCTCAAATACGGAGGGATCTCCATGAGACGTGCATCTCTTTATTATGCTGTGTCTGCTGCAGTTATCATCGCTGCCGGTACCTGGCTTGCCTTCATAGGTACGGAGTTGGCTGAGGTCACGGGCTGGGGACAAAGCTTCGTCGGCAGCTTATTTGTCGCCTTCACCACCAGTCTGCCTGAAATCGTTGTCTCTTTCTCAGCCCTACGCATAGGGGCCGTAGACCTGTGTGTAGCTAACATGATAGGGAGTAACCTTCTTAACATCGTGATTATCGGCGTAGATGACTTGTTCTACACTGAAGGACCAATATTGGCTGCAGTGTCACCGAGTCACGTCTTCACCGCTCTGACAGTAATACTCATGACCGGGATATTCATTGCTGGGCTCGTTTCTCGACCACAGCACAAGACGCCTATCAAGGCGAGTTGGTATTCTTTGGCTCTAATAGGTGTCTTTCTGTTAGGGACCTACGTCAATTTTGTCATATAGACCTCGAATGAGACTCGCCGCAGCAGAAAGAAACGACTGGCATAGACGGTGCCTTGATAGCCTCAGCCTGAAGGTAGGCAACCATGCGAACTAGCACTCCGCGCTAACCTCCTTTACAAATTGAGGCCTTCAGGATTATAATGCGACACTGACCAGTGCCCCTGTAGCTCAGGGGATAGAGCACCGGCCTCCGGAGCCGGGCGCGAGGGTTCGAGTCCCTCCAGGGGCGCTTGAGGAAACTCAATTCACCGATGCAAAAAGACACAACCACTGAGATTCGGTGGCATGGAAGAGGCGGACAGGGTGCAGTAACGTCGGCTGAGCTAGTAGCGCTGGCGGCCATAAAGGAGGGGAGGTTCGCCCAAGCTTTCCCCAGCTTCGGCCCGGAGAGAAGAGGGGCGCCAGTTCTGGCCTTCAATCGCATAAGCAACGTCAGCCCCATTCGTGTGAGAGCCGCAGTAGCATATCCTGATATTGTGATAGTCTTAGACCCAGGCTTAGTTGGAATCACTGATGTCACGTCAGGACTCAAGCAAGATGGTACGTTGGTAATAAATACGCCCAGAGCACTGGTTGACATAACCTCCGAGCTCGGCGGTCCGTGGCGGCTGGCTGCCGTTGATGCTACTGCCATCGCTCGTGAGATGATTGGAGTGCCAATCGTTAACACTACCATGCTCGGGGCGCTGGTAAGAGCTACAGAGATAATGGAGCTGGAATCTCTGGTTGAGCAAATTCAGGAACGTTTCGGACCCAGAGCTAGGAACAACATCGACGCCTGCCACAAGGCCTACGACGAAGTAGCCATCGCCAAGCCCGCCGCTCTGACTCCGGGGCAGCGCAGGACCGTGCCTGTAGAAGCACTTCCTTCATGGCAGGAAGTGCTTCCTGGCTACGTCGTTACGGAAGCGGGAAGCGCCAGTCAATATCGCACAGGCGACTGGAAATCGCAACATCCGGAGTTTGATTACCCGAAATGTAACAAGTGTGGCCTGTGCTATGTGTTTTGTCCTGAAGGTTGCATCGAACCAATAAAGGATGATTACTTTGAGGCCAACTTATACTACTGCAAGGGATGTGGCATTTGCGCTGATGAGTGCCCAAAAGACGCTATAACCATGGTCGAGGAGATATAGTACGTGAAAAGAATAGGCATGGAGGGCTCTTTTGCCATAGCCGAGGCAGCGAAGTTAGCCGATGTCGACGTTATAGCTGCCTATCCTATCACTCCGCAGACTCACATAGTTGAGCGTCTAGCCGAACTGGTGGCCAACGGTGAATTGGACGCCAACTACGTACCTGTAGAATCAGAGCACTCAGCAATGAGCGCTTGCCTTGGCGCCTCGGCCGTCGGTGGCAGGACTTTCACCGCCACGGCCGGCCAAGGGCTGGAGCTGATGCATGAGGTACTCTATGTGGCTTCATCATCGCGTCTGCCAGTAGTGATGGCAGTGGCCAATCGGGCGCTTTCGGGTCCATTGAGCGTCTGGGGGGACCATTCCGATGTCATGGCAGCACGAGATTGCAGTTGGATTCAACTGTTTGCCGAAAACGTTCAGCAAGCGTTTGACTTAGTTCTGTGTGCTTTCCGTATGGCTGAAGAGCCAACGGTTCTTTTCCCGGCAATGGTCCACATTGATGGCTTCCATCTTTCCCACATGATAGAACCTTTGTATCTCCTGGACAAAGAGGAGGTGGATAGGTTCCTACCCAAGTACCACCATCCCTATGCTCTCGACCCTGATAAACCGTTGACTATGGGTGCCTTCGGTCCACCTAACATCTATGCCGAAGTCAAGAAATCACAGGATGTAGCGTTTAGGGCTTGCAAGAAAGAGATTCTGCACGCTTGGCAGGAATTCGGGAAACTCACCGGGCGTCACTACTCCGCTGTAGAAAGCTATAAGGCAGAAGACGCGAGTGTATTGCTGCTGACTATGGGCAGCTTTAGCGAGACCGCCATGATGGCCATAGACAAAATGCAGGAGGAGGGGCAAAAGGCAGGATTGATAAGACTGCGCCTGTGGCGGCCTTTCCCCTTTGAAGAATTCCGCCAGGCGGTAGCACGAGCCAAGTTGCTCATCGTTCTTGACCGAGCCCTGTCTTTTGGGGGTCCCACTGGGCCAGTTTGCTCCGAGATTCAAGCAGCTCTTTATCCTCTCAAGTCAAGGCCGGATGTTGTCAGCTTTGTCGGCGGTCTTGGAGGTAGAGATATCTCCCCCGCAACCTTTGAAGACCTCATTCGCCGTGGCACGGCCAAGGCGAAGCAAGGGGATTTTGATGGATTTGAAATGATTGAGGTGAGGGAATAGTGGAAGGCTTGATTACCATTGGTCGGAATTCCGTAACTGCAGAGGAATACCTGGCTCCGGGACATCGTGCCTGCTTAGGCTGTGGAGAGGCGTTAGCTGTCAGACTTGTATGCAAGACTCTGGGCAGAGATGTGATTATCGTTAACGCCACCGGTTGCATGGAAGTTGTCTCTTCTCAGTTTCCGTACACCTCTTGGAAAATGCCCTGGATTCACACCCTGTTTGAGAATACCGCAGCTGTGGCTTCGGGGATAGAAGCGGGTCTAAAAGCCTTGAGTCGCAAGAGAGGACATTCCAAAACAACTAAGGTGGTGGCTATGGCTGGCGACGGCGGTACCGCGGACATCGGTCTCCAGGCCTTGTCTGGTGCTCTGGAGAGAGGCCACGACCTTGTTTATATCTGTTACGATAACGAAGCCTACATGAACACCGGGATTCAGCGTTCAAGTGCCACCCCTTTCGGGGCTTCCACTACTACGTCACCAGCAGGCAAGATGAGCATTGGGCAAACCACGTGGAAGAAGAATGTGCCAGCCATTGCTGCCGCTCACGATATTCCTTATGTAGCCACTGCCTGTCCCAGCTATCCTTTCGATCTCATGAAGAAGGTGGACAAAGCAGCAAAGGTCGGCGGTCCAGCCTATCTCCATATTCTGGCCGTGTGCCCCACAGGTTGGCGTATTCCCGCAAATACGACCATAGACCTCGGGCGGTTGGCAGTTAGAACCGGGATTTTCCCCCTCTATGAAATAGAGGCGGGCAAGTACAGGCTTAACGTTGACCCTCCCAAGCTACGCCCCGTAGACGACTACCTCAAACTACAAGGAAGATTCAGGCATATGTCACCACAGACTATGGCCGCTATCCAGGACAGGGTGACTGCCGAGTACGCCAGGCTCAAGAAGAGAGCATCTGAAGACTGCTGATCGCTGGGGCTCTACACGCTAGCGCCTTCCTTCGATGATTTCTTGACTTGATTACATCAGGCAACTATACTTCCTTTCCGTTACGGGGTGTAGCGCAGTGGCTAGCGCGCATGGTTTGGGACCATGAGGTCGGAGGTTCGAATCCTCTCACCCCGACATAGGTACGAAATGAGACACTCGGATGTCACAGCTCCTTCGAGGAGCCAAGCGTGAGCTCAGGCCTACCTGAGTTGAGGAAATGCTCATACCGCCGGGCAAAGACAAAACAGATGACAAGATATCGGCTAGTTGAAGACATCACGCCCTGCAAGACAGTTCTAGAGCAATGAAGATCCCGATGGAGTAACCAGATGATAATCGCGGTAGATGCTCATGGCGGGGACTATGCGCCCCGCGAGATAGTCAAAGGAGCCATAGAGGCTGCGGAAGAGTACAAGGTGGATGTTGGTCTGGTGGGGCGGAAAAGCGTCCTCCAAATGCTGGTTAGAAGCCACGCGAGGAAATCAAGGATTAGCATCATAGAGGCGAACCAAATCATTGACTACCGCGAGGAGCCTTTTCAGGCAGTCAACGACAAGCCAGATTCATCAATAGTGGTTGGGACGAATCTGGTGCGGGACGGCATTGCCTCTAGCTTCGTCTCCGCCGGTAACACCGGAGCGGTAGTGGTCGCAGCATTTCTCAATCTAGGGAAAATAGCAGGTGTCGAGCGCGCTGCAGTCTGTGCCGTGTACGGCATAAACACTGCTAACCCAGTCCTCATCATCGATGCTGGGGTTAACACCGACTGCCAACCAAGGTTCTTGGTTGAGTTTGCTCAACTCGCGACCATTTTCGCCAAGGAGGTACTCGGTATCGACTCACCGCGCGTTGGGCTGCTGAACAATGGTGAAGAAGAAACGAAGGGCAACCTGTTGACCAAGGATAGCTACCAGCTCTTAAAGGAGACCAATCTGAACTTCATCGGCAATATGGAGGGTATGGAGCTCCTGAAGGGAAAGGCCGATGTAGTTGTTACCGATGGCTTCACCGGGAACATAGTCATAAAGACCATAGAGGGAGTTGGAGATACTTTCCAAGATCTGCTTAGGATGGGGCACGCCCTCAAGGTTGACCGAGACCTTGCCGGGCCTGCCCTGGTTCATTATGTGGAGTTAGCCTCCACGGCCAAACAGGTGGACTACAAAGAAGTCGGTGGAGCATGTCTCCTAGGGATGAACGGGAATGTTGTCATAGCTCATGGCCGAAGTAACGCCACGGCCATCAGAAACGCCATCTACCTGGCTTATCGAGCAGCGCGTTCTAGGCTGGTTGAAGCCATCAAAGACGGCTACTGCGTATCGAAATAGCAACTTTGCCTGGCTTCTCCAGTACCCCCAGTTCCCCTACCCATTGTCGACCAACAACGCCACCTGTGCATCTCAACGTGGGCCTAAGAGTGTAACACCGCGCTCTAGCTGCATACCTGATAATTGGCCCAGCCAGACGTTGGCTTCAGTTCCTTTCGCTCTCTGTTCCCTTCAGCAAAAGGGGCATTTGATAGGTGAGCCAATCACTGTAGCTTTAACGTGAATCTTTCCATGGCGAGGACAAGTAAGTTGGTAGTAGGCTCGAATCACCTGAATGCCCCCGTCTTCTTCTATCCCAGAGGTTGAGAAATAGGGAATGGGACCGATTATCTCACGTGTTCCGTTGCGGTCATAGGGCACGCCACATTTGGGACATTTGGTAGCATCAGGAAGTGCAATGCAGCCGCATTTAGAACATTGTACCGTGTCTTTCATAATCTGCATCATTGGACTAGCCTCCTCCCTTTACGTTAATGGTGCCAAGACCACGAGATATCAACCGCACCGTATTCAGGTGTAGTATTCAGGTCTTACTCACAAATCCTACCCAGACATCAGAGGTTGGACGTAATCCGGCGACATATCTCACAGATGAGGCCTTTGCTCGTATGGTTACAGGTGTACCTTCAACGTTAGTGGTTACTTTCAGTTCCTCCGGCTTTTCAAGTACGTCAACCATTTGTGACCTCCGCCGCTAGTGCCAAAGCACAAGCAATATTGTGCTCACCTGTCATCTCCCAAGTGCTCATCTCATAGCTTCCTAATAACAGCGACGACTTTTCCCTGGACCTCCACGTTTTCAGCCTCTACGTATAGGGGCTTCATCTGAGTATTGGCTGGCTGAAGGCGAATTCCTTGCCGCTCTCGGAAGAGTCTCTTCAATGTCACCTCTTCTTTGTCCTTTAGCCAAGCCGCCACCATATCCCCATCATCGGCCGTGCTTGCCGGCTGCATCAAAACTATGTCGCCATCATCGATAAGAGCGTCTATCATTGACAGTCCTTTCACTCTCAGGGCGTACACTTCCTTTTCCCGAGCCAGCTCATCAGTCAACTCCAATGTCTCAACGGCCTCATTTCTCCACGTGTCTGAAGTCGGTACAGGAATCGGTTCCCCGGCAGCAATGGTACCCAAGACTGGCACCGAGATCATGTGCCTCCTACCAGGCAATCGGATGCTCCTAAAAACCTTGGCATCTCGCTCGATATCGCCCTGTCTTTCCAGGATATTTAGATGGTGCTGGACAACCGCGGTGGAACTTAAGTTACATTCTTTCATGATATCCCGGACTGTCGGGGCGTAGCCTCTCTTTTCAACGAAACTCCGAATAAGTTCCAGTATGCGCTGCCTTGTTTGACTTATGCCCGGTTTTCGCATCTCACCTCCTTAGTTTAGCACACATGTGTTTTACAAACTCTTGTTCTACAAACAAGTGTACACAATTCTTCCAGTTTTGTCAAGACCCCTCAGAGTCAGCTCCCCAGTTATCTGGACTTCAGCTTGGGCGACAGTCGAGCAACATCAGAGACCGAATGCTATTGAACCCAACCGCGCTTGTCTGACACAATTTACCTATTACCCGACAAAGAGGAGGGAGACGCCAACGATAGAATAGACCTACGCGGAGTTCAAGGACTGCAGATACGCACCCGATCTTTGCCTGAGAGAACGGCAATCGTTGAACAGGCCAACCCTAAACCGCTAGGAGGAGTCTGCGGTTGCAGGCAAACCTGAAAGAGCTCAGGTCTTGCCAATAGCCCGAGGCGCTGCCGGGCAAGGTTAAGGAGATCTTCCAGGGTAAGCACCGGCTCGGTTCCCCCTCGTGCCTCCAATACCTTTTCCCTGGTTTTTCTTACCGCTAAACGCCGAGGGCTCATCCCTTCCTTGTGAGCCCCAGCAAGCATATCACAAGTTAGCGGACCTATGAACTCCCTCAAGGCTCTAAAGACATCGTCAGCTGTGCCGCCGAGGACATCAACTATCCCGAGCAGAACCCCACCAGCATTCGAAATGAAGTCAGGAACTGAATGGATACCTCGCTGAAACAGTATCTCCTCTGCCTCATCGCTAATTGGTATGTTTGCAGTACTGGAGATGACCTTGGCCTGAACCCCTGTGGCATTGTCTTTGTCGATTACGTAGGGGCGAGCCCCAGGCACTAGGACATCAACGGGCAGGTGGTATATCGCTTCCCTTTCCATATGTTGCGCATCTTCATACCGCTCCACAGCCCAGTCTCCAGACCTTCTGCGCGCGTCCAACAGCCTCTTGATATCAAGCCCATCCTCGCTAAATGTAGTTCCGTGTATGGTTGAAATAGCCACTACCTTGGCCCCTTCCTCAGCCATATAGCGTGCCACGCCGCCACCTACTTTGCCAAAACCCTCAATAGCTACCGTAGCTCCTTTGAGCTCCATACCCGAGAACTCGCAAGCCGCCTCAGCCGCTACCACCACTCCGTAGCCGGTTGCGTGATCCTCGAGGGGCTCACCATCCTTTTTCTGCCGCGCCAGGCCGGTACTCGTGGACAGCACGCCAGCCCCTTCATAGATGGTGACTACATCTTCGGCATCGGTGCCCATATCAGCACCCAGGATCAGCCCGGCCTCAAGTAACGGCTTCACTGCCTTGCCGAAGGCTCTCAGGACAGCGCCTCGGGACGCGCCACGGATGCCAGGGTCAGCCCATATTCCTGCCTTGGCACCACCTAGCGGTATGTCGAGGATGGCAAACTTATGCGTCATCGCTCCGACAACGGGATCATAAACACTGACGATTTTCTCGGGGCCAAGTTCATCAATTAGTTTCATCCACTCGGGCATGTCCAGTGCTCCTGCGTCTTCAGATTCACGCCTTGTCGCGCTCTCTTGGGGGTACTCGGCAGCCCAATAAGACAAGGATGCAGCAGTAGTGGCAGTTCTACTGCCTCACGAGCTCCACCCCTTTGTGGAAGGCCGCCATATTGGCCTCGACCTCTTTGGGGAAAGTCTCTCGCAATACGGGTTCCAGCGACTTCTCGTCTAGCGGCAGAACACCGGAGCCAACAATGGCGCCGATTAGGACTACATTGGCGAAAATAGGGTTACCCATCTTCTGTGCTTCCTCGGTGGCACTTACTATCCATGTCTTGGCCGACAGCTCCTTGATGGTTTCCATGAGCTTATCCAAGTCCGGGTATTCAGCCTGACTACCGGTGGCATCGATGGAGTATATTGGTCTGGGGTTGATTATGGTGACGATATCTGGATTGCCAAACTGGCCTATCATCCGCAAGGTTTCCACCGGTTCCATACCGAGGATGATATCGGCATGGCCATCGGGAATGAATGGGCTGTACTGGGTTTCCTTTGAGATTCGTACATGGCTCATAACAGGCCCACCCCTTTGCGATGCTCCATAAGTCTCCCCGATAGTCACGAGGTATCCTCCTCTCACCAAGGCGTTGCCAATAACCAGGGATATCATTACATTGCCCTGACCACCGACGCCGGTAATAATAAGGTTAAGCGGGTCTTTCACCAATTGTTTTGTGGTCATGCTGCCTCCTTTATGATGGCTCCTTGTGGGCAGATGTCTGCACATACGCCACACCCGGTGCAGATTACTTCGTCTATCTTGGACTTGCCAGTTTTCTTGTCCCATATCAGCCCAGGGCAGTGGAATACTCTGGTGCATAAGCTGTCACAGCCGCAGGCCTCTCCTATGCATTTATCTGGGTCTATGTGTACTTTGTATGGCGGTTTCTCCTTCCTACCCCTCACCAGTTCGCACTCACGTCGCATTATCACTACTCTGGGACCGCTACCATCGGCAATCATTTTCAGCAGTGTCTCAGTGCTGTTTTCAAGATCAAAGGGATCACAGATTTCAACATGCACTCCCAATGAACGACATAAGGCTTCCATGCTTACCACTTTTGTTGGTTCTCCCATAGCTGTCATCCCAGTTCCGGGGTGCGGTTGGAACCCAGTCATGGCAGTAGCATTGTTATCCAAGATCATAAGAACAAAGTTCGATTGATTGTAGATGCCATTTATCAGTGCCGGGATAGTGGCGTGGTAGAATGTCGAGTCGCCAACGACCGCAAGCACCGGCTGGTCGAAGCCAAACTGCCCTAGCTTCCCCAACCCGCTAGCCACCCCGGTACCTGCCCCCATGCAGTGCATTGTTCTGACCTGGAAAAAACCAGCAGGTCCCAGTGCCATGGCGTAGCAGCCGATGTCACCCGTAACAAGACCGTCCCGCCCATCCAACTTGAGCGCGTTTTTAACTGCCCAAAAGGTGGCACGGTGAGGGCAGCCGGCGCAGAAAGTCATCATTCGCTCAGGAACATAGCTTTTCGCGGTCTCTTCTGCCTTCTTGGCATACTCGATGTCCCGCGGCTGGTATCCTACACTTAGTATGCTGGCTATTGCTTTAATAACCAGGTCTGGGTTTAGCTCCCCGTAGGCATTCATATGTCCCGAACGCTTGCCATAGAAGGTAGGGCGCCGGCTACCTTCTGGCAGGTTGGCAACCATTTCCATCACGCTCCGCTCGAGGAAGGGGTCAATCTCTTCTACAAACAGGATGTTCCGTGATTTGTTCAGGTGCTCCTCTATGAGCTTCTCCGGCAGTGGCCAAAGGGTGCCCAGCTTCAGGATGCCTACCTTGTCCTCCACTTTCAACGCCTTCACAGCGTCCTGCGAATAGAGCCAGCAACTACCACAAGTTATAATCAACAATTCTGCTTTATCTGGCCCCAGATAGTAGTTGAAAGGCGATGATTCAAACGTTTCCCGTGCCTTGTCCAGCTTCAGATGCGCGAAAGCATGCCGCAGTGCACTCGGGACTGTCATGAATTTAGTCGGCATTAGATTTCTCAGGTCGTGTATCTGGTCGAAATATGCCTTTTGTTCTTTCTTGGGCAGTTTACCCAGCTTTACATTGCCTCTGGCATGGGCAATGCGAGTTACACTCCGCAGTATGCATATGGTGCCTATCTCCTCGGCAAGGTCAAAGAGCCATTTCGTCATATCCTTGGCTTCCTGAAAACTACCGGGCTCTACCAGCGGAATGTCCAGCCACTTGGCTAGGGGTCGGGTATCTTGCTCGTTAGAGCTGGATATTGCAGAAGGGTCATCGCAGCTTACCAGGACCAACCCAGCTTTACCTATGCCGGTCATGACGAGATTCGCCAGGAAGTCAGAGATGACGTTTACCCCATTCTGCTTCATAGAGGCGAGAGCTCGAATGCCAGCGAAAGAAGCTCCAGCAGCAGCTTCCATGGCTACCTTCTCGTTTATGGACCACTCTGCGTAAATGCCCATCTTCTTAGCTATTGACGCCAGGCTGCCCATAATCTCTGACGATGGTGTCCCCGGGTAGGCGGCGGCAAAACCTATTCCTGCCTCCAATGCGCCACGGGCAATAGCTTCGTTACCGATGAAAAGCTGGCTGGTGCCAGGAGCATCTATATCGATACTTGCCATGTTACTTACCTCCTTGATTTGCTATCTACTGCTAGGCTAATAACTTGTCTGCCAAGTTCGGTGATAAACCGACATAGAGCAGGTTATTTTTGTCACCGCTTCGCTTGACGATTTCCTTTAAGGCTCGTTTCTTTTTGAGCAGTGCTGCCTCCTTAAGGTGAGCTAGATTCTGGGGAGGCAGATTGTCAGTCTCAAGTTTCCCTTTTGCTTTAGCCATTTCCATAAGCTTAGCGCCAACATCGGTGCGAATAATAACCGTATTCCAACCTTCAATCCCCTCTACTGAACCGACCGAGATATCGGAGAACTCTGATGTCATATCCAAACAATAAGCGCAGGTAGGCATGGTGAATTTCCTGATTTGTTCCAGTGGGAATGAGATTGTACCTGACGACGTATAAGCATCGAACCTGTTTGCCGGTGGTGGTGGAATATCAAATTTCTTCACCTGTGGCAAATCAAGGTTCTCCCTCAAGAATTGATGGAATCCATCAGGAGACAGGGCCCAGGTGCAGAACAAGCCGATCACCAACTTAACATTGTCTATGCTGGGCCTATTCTGCGGTGGCTCTTTTTTCATCTTGGTCAGGGCTAGAGCCTGGCATGGCATGGCAACTATTGCCAAGCTGTGGTTGCTGTCTTTAGGGAGATGATTATAACTCTGCAATACAGGGCAAGCCATATAATTGGAGCCGGCACCTTGAAGCACCTCCGCTGCATTTTGAGCCAAAAAGGCAATTGGAGTCTTGTCATCGGATGTCCTTGTCATGATTGCGCTATCAATGAACCCTTCTGCCAGTGCTAATGATAAGAGTGTAGTTACTGCTCCGCCATATTGTGCTCTCTCTGTAATCTGTGCATCCGTCGACCTTGCTATCAGCACTTCTTTGGTAGTGCCTAATTCATCCTCACTATATGGTACCCCGAAGACTTGTTGGCTAATGGCATCCATATCTGTGTAGGTCCGTGGGCAGTATTCGTAACACTGCCCTTCTGATAAGGTACAGTTATCAAGAAGCACTATTCTGCCTTTGTAGGATACCAGGTAAGGACAACCGCCAGCACAGGCACCACACAAAGTGCATAACCCGGTGTCTATAACTTCAGTCAGTAGCTCCTTGCAGTCTTTAGTCTTTGTATCCATAAGCTCCTCCTTTTGGATTATCCTTTGGCTACCAAGCCCGCGGTGCCAAACTCCTCCATCCCCCCAGACTTTATAGAGTGGTCATTGTCCACTTGTCGATAGAGTCCCAATCTATCTCCATACCAAGGCCCGGCTGCTGCGGCACATGGGCATAACCTTCATCATCAATTCTTATGTCCTCTTTTACGCCAAAATTGAAGTACTCTTCTGATACGAATACCTCATAGAATTCACACTTCTTTATAGAGCAAGTGACATGCATGTGAGGGCGTGAATGTTCGTTCATTACATGCCATCTCTGGAGCTCTGCTAACCTTTAAGTGCCACGTATAATTGTTGCCCTACAATGTTTGTCTGCTCTTCACTTAGCAGGTTTATTGATGAGATAACTAACATACCAAAAGGTGCCAACTCGTCTATAACAAAGATGGGCGGTTCACCGTCTCTCAGCCTTTGTGCTATTTCAGAGGCGCTTTTAGCCAATGTTGCCTCATGTAACCTGACTGTGAATATGGGGTTACCGCCTGGTACCAATTCAGTTATTTCAGTCTCTACTCCAGAGACACTCCGAACGCGCTCGGCAATATGTTCGAGCCGCCGGTACAGCTGTTTTATGTCGTTAATGGATTTCTCCTCTGTCATGCGCTCTAAGGCTACAAGCAGACCTACAATTGCCTCCTTACTCGCTTTCATGCCGCGGCCAATACCATGTTGCGGTATACCACGAAGTTTTTCTTTCGGAATGAGTGACGGCGGAGGATCCCATGTATCGAAGTTGGTCAGTGCCATATCCATGTTCTGTAAAGCAACAGATGCGATTAGATCGCGTGGCCCGCATAGTATGCCGGCATTCTGGGGACCTCTTATGCCCTTGCCTCCACTACAAGCAACCAACGTGGCCCCCATAGAAATGAACTTTCGCAGATTCTCTATAGGTGGTACTTGTTCAGCAGCATCCACTATCACAGGTATATTGTACTTGTGGCTTACATGGATGACTTCCTCCAGACTAATAACCTCCTGCAACGGGTTAATCTGCGGGACGTAGAAGTATGCAATTGCGACAGTTCGCTCAGTGATGGCTGACTCGAATTCCCATCTCTTGGTCGTGTGGATCTCATCTGCCATGACCCTGCTATTTGGCATACCCACGTTTATTATTTTGGCACCGGCAACCCGAATAGCGTGGTCATAGCCCTGACGATGACGGTAGTCCATAAGAACCTCGTTAGGTATGTGGCTAGTGTCAGGTAGGCGGTTCATACGATCTATGTCAAGGCCTGCCAAGCATGCTGCGGTGGCTAATGTGAGAGCCGCCGATGCCCCAGATGTGACGTAACCTGCTTCTGCACCAGTTATCCTAGATATTATTCTACTAGCGGCAGCTTGAAGTTCGTCCAGACGCACGGAGTATCTGGCTGCCTCTGACATGGCATCAACTGTCTCCTGTTCCATAAGGGCGCCGCCAAGGCGTGTTACCTCCCCACGCGCATTGATTAGCGTCTGCACTCCCAGATGTTCGTAAACGTTCATTTTTCAGCTCCTTACGTTATGACTTGAAATTTGACATCACTGATTCTCATTTTTTACCTCCTTGTGTTGTTCTGTCATTTCTCAGGTTAATTTGCCACCCATTATCAAGTCAATGCTCCACCACTTTTCTCAAGTTGATTGACCACCCTGGGTGCACCACTGAGCACAGTATTACACGGTAGCCACTTCCCCGACAAGGGACTGGCTGGGATGAAGCAATGAGCGGTAACTCTTGCCAGTCAGGGTAATGATGCGAGAGCAGCTTACAAGACGGTCGAGAGCACTTTCAGCTATTACAGGGTAGGGGATAAGGGATACCAGTCTTTCGGAGATCGGTTGGCAGTGATTATCATAGAACCTCGGCGAGGGCATTTTCTATGAGAACCTCCATGACTTGATTGCCCAGGCCATTGCCTTAAAGGTAATCATTGGTGGTGGTACCCCCATAGATTCCACCCATCTCTGGGCTTGCTCAAGTGAGTTCGGCAAAAAGACCTGCTCGTGCAGGGGAAAGTGCCATTGCCCGCGCCACTACTCCGCCCCCGATGCCCGGTGCGCAGCTAAGAGCAAGGAATCCATCCTCTTTGGCTGGAATGTCCACCTTGTTGTCGAGACCAAATCCGAGTTGCCCTTGGATGTTAGGGGCACCCCAGCCAGCGAAAGTGACTTACCTCGGGCCAAACACCTATTGAAAGGAGCTAAGGAAAGGCGTCCTGAAATCAGGATAGCTTCAACCTCTAGGCATTGTGCCTACGATAGCTACCAGAACCACCGCTTCGCTGTCGAACGGTTAAGAGCGGCCCCCATCGTTACCCTAGACCCTAGCGGCACGGTCGATGCCATCACTGATGGTTCCCTTTACCTCACCGATGATGGCCCTCATACTTGCGTTGCCGGCCGTAAGGGCGTTTACTAGGGTAACGATGAGAAGCGTGGCTGCCTCAACTTCCATTGCCCGGCAGCTCTAGCCAGATGTCAGTGCCTCTTTCGCTCTACGTGCTCTTTATTGTCTTCCTTTCTCCACAGATCCCCTGTTGGGGGCTCTTTGTGTGTGGTCACTCCTTAAGAAATCTAATATCAGGTTAGCTATGCCAAGCAATGCGCATATGTAAGCAGCAGGCCGTTATGCTCCCTCTAGTTCAGCCTTTGTGTCTGGATGCAGTTCCCTCAGCTCCTTGTCCAAATCTATGCCTCGACGTCTCAGGTAGCCCTTTCTGAGAAACCAGTAGATTGATCCTAAGCCTAACGCTCCCAACACAATCACGACACCCATCCAGCCCTCCATTACGACGCCCATGATGAGGAGGATTGCCGCAAGCACAACCGTACCTATACATGCGAACCCCCGCCAGAAGGGTGTGAACTTGAAGGCTGCCTTGGCCCAGATGTCGGGCATCTTCTTGGGTAACAAGTACACTCCTAGGGAATTCAAGATGTGTATGACCATCATAAATATTATGATGACTACAATGTAGGCCAAAACATTATAGGCCAGGGGCGCACCCAGCAAGCCAATAACGACTATGACCAGTAGTCCTGCATCAGGAGTGCGGAATCTGTTGATCCGCGAGAAAAAGCCGGAAGCCGGGAGGACATTGTCCCTCGCCAGCGCAATTATGGCCCGCGGCGCCGTCACCATAATCATATTCATGGTGGTCGCAAAGGCGAAAAGTGCCCCACAGACTACAAAGATTCCTAACGACTCGGGAAGGAAGCCCATGGCAGCCACGCCGACTGCCGTTGCAGCGGCCTCCTCCCAGGGTACGAGTCCACTTAGTACCCAGGCAACGGCCAGATAAATGGCTACTATGATCCCCAGGGATATCGCGAGGGTGAGAGGGATAGTCCGTCTCGGGTTCTTTATCTCACCAGCGAAATTTGTAATGCTCGTAAATCCAATGTAGCACCAAACGGCTGGCACGACCATGAACAACATAGCGCCAACCCCTAAGGGGAAGAGAGGCTGATGGAGGTCTACCTGCATGTGTGGCCATCCTCCAAAGATGAAGATCAGCAAGGGAAGTACAACAAATAGTGCGGTCATGATGATTTGCGCGATTGCTGCCACCCTAATGCCGAAATAGTTAATCACGCCGAGAATGAGGAGGATGCCCAGGGACACCGGTAGTATTGGGGCTGCAGGTGCGAGCTCCGCCAGATACGCACCGAACGCAAATCCCTCGATGCCCAGAGCCATTGCCCACAAGCCAATGGCGGCACAAAATATGAGCCATCCGGCAAAGGGACCAAGAGCCCTGCTTGTGACAACGTAGTCAGCCATGGTGACGGGTAATGCCCCGCCGAGTAGAATGTTGTACAGGCAAATAAAGATTATTGGAATAATAGCGATAGTCATGGATATAACGAGAGCCGGACCAACCCCTGACAGCATTGGGCCTGTTGATATGAAGATGGCGTCGCCAATAACATTGCCGACTATCATGGCTATTGCTGCTATCAGCCCAACTTGTCTTATCAGTCCCAGCTTGGACTTTTTTTGTTCAGCCATATTACCCTCCTATAAGATTTGACTTACATTTTGAGACGTTCTCTGGCAAGCTTAAGTAGCTCGGTAAACGCTGGTACTACGAAGATGTTCTTAATCCGTCATATTTCCCTCCTACAGAAGTTTGCTCATATTTTGAGACGTTCTCTAGCAAGTTTAAGTAGCCCGTCAAAAGGTCGTTTACTGGGGTAACGATGACAAGCGTGGCTGCCTCAACTTTCGCTGCCCGGCAGCTCTGGCCAGATGCCAGTGCCGCTTTCACTCTGCCTGCTCCTTACGATCTTCCTATCTTCATAGATCCCCTGTCGAGGGCTCTTTGTGTGCGGTCACTCCTTAAGAAATTTAGTATCAGGTTAGCTATGCCAAACAATACGCATATGTAAGCGGGCCGTTATCCTCCCTCTAGTTCAGCCTTTGCCTCTGGAGTCAATTCCTTCATCCCCTCTTCCAATACTATGCCTCGACGTCTCAGGTAGCCTCGTCTAGCAAACCAATAGACCACTCCTAAGGCTAACCCTCCAAACAAAAACGGAGCAATTATCCAGCTCTCCTGCATACCGAAGATTAAGCACAATATACTAACCACAATCATGCCTATCCATGTAAACCATCGCCAGAATGAGTTGAACTTGATGGGTGACTTGCCGTAGAGGGCAGGCATCCTCCTGGGTAAGAAGAACACTCCTGTGGAGACCACGAGGTGTATGACCATCATAAACATTACGATAAGTACAGAGTATCCCACAATACTGAAGCCTAAGGACACACCGATCAAGCCAATAACTACTACCAATAGTAGTCCTGTAGCAGGACTGTGGAATCGGTTGAGCCGCGAGAAAAAAGTGGGGAGGATATTGTCCCTTGATACAGCAAGCACACACCGCGAACCTGTTATCATAGTCGTATTGATGCTGGTCATAACGGCGAAAAGCGCACCCCAGAGTATAAAGACTCCTAACCAGTGGGGAAGGAAAGTCATGCTAGCCTCGGCGACCGCCGCTCCTGATTTAGCGGCCTCCTGCCAAGGCATGACTCCACTTAGTACCCAGGCAACCAAAATATAAAGGGCTGTTATCAACACAAGGCATATCACAAGGGTGAGAGGGATATTGCGCCTCGGGTTCTTTAGCTCACCACCCCATGTTGTAATGCTCGTAAATCCAACGTATGACCAAATGCATGGCACCGCTATGAGCAACACGCCTTTAGTCCCTAAGGGAAAGAGGGGATAATGGAGGTCTGCCTGCATATGTGGCCATCCTCCAAAGATAAAGACCAGCAATGGAAGTACAACAAATAGTCCGGTCATGAGTAATTGCACCCGCGTTGCGGCCTTAATGCCGAAATAGTTAATTAAGCCGAAAAGGATTATGATTCCAAAGGACACCGGCAACATCGGGATTCCAGGTATAATTACCTGCAATAACAAAGGGAAGACATATCCTAGTATCCCCAGAACTAATACCCATAAGCAAATCGCGCTCCAAGCTGCAAACCATCCAGCAAAGGGACTAAGAACCCTGCTTGTGCCAACGTAGTCAGCCATAGTGACGGGTAATACCGTACCGAGTTGAGTATTGTATAAGCAAACGAAAATAACGGCAATAGCAGCGATAACGTAGGATATGACGATACCCGGGCCAACTCCCCCCATTAGTGGGCCTACTGTTACAAAGATGCCGGAGCCAATAACATTACCAACTAATAAGGCTATTGATCCTAGCAGCCCAATTTCTCTTATGAGTCCCAGCTTGGACTTTTTTTGTTCAGCCACATTACCCTCCTATGAGATTTGACTTACATTTTGAGACGTTCTCTGGCAAGTTTAACTACCTCATCAAAAGGTGGTACTGCTAAGACGCTATTGTTCAGTCATACTTCCCTCCTCTCAAATTTTGCTTATATTTTGAGACGTTCTTTAGCAGGTTCAAGTAGCTCATCAAAAGGTGGTACTGCTTCCTTTTTCGTTCGTGCCTTCAACACTTTCTGCTTGGTTCTCGTCACCGCTGGCCCATGTTTGACATTTCAAATGGCTTTCAAAAACGGCCACTCCTTTCATCCCAACCGCGGAGTCATAGGTATGGCACATTTGGTCGGGGCCAGGTTCATCAGCCATTTCTATGCATCCAGGGATATCGAGAGCTCTCGTGCTCCTAGGTTCTGCCCTCCCGCAGGTAGCCCAAAATTTCATCCCGGGACATGCCGCTAAGGCCCATCTCCTCCATCGATCTACATTCTTTCATAAAATCCCGTCCACAGACTACCGAGGTCAGTTCAATTATGGATTCCATTATGGGTGCCTCTACATCAAAGTACCTAGCAAGTGAATAGCGTCCACACGCTCCTACTGGAACGTCCTCAGTTAGATATCTTGATTGAATATCAAAAGGCCCTGTGGGGTTATCTACAGGCCAGTTTTCGTCGAAGCCAATCCTGAACTGTTTACCAACATAATGCTCAACCATGATGTTTGTCCTTGACCGGAAGTCTTCATCCGCATGAGGTGCAATACCTACTCCCAATGCCTCTGCAATGCGGCACTCTTCGTGATAGAAAGCTACCATGGCATTGGCAATTGAAGGACTTAGCCCGTCTCGGTACAAGTCGAAACTTTCTGGTGGAGCATTCTCTATGGCGCCAATGCTTAGCAGGGTTCCGACACAGTGCACTACAGGATTAGGATTGCTAAGACCGATATCAATGACGGTGTCTCCGTGCGTTATTTCAGCCGGATCGAACAGCGGAAAATCCTTCATCACCTTCAGAAAATCCTCCCAATCACTGCTCGGAAGCGTGTCCCCTCTCAGGTCAACCGCTCTAGTATTACAGCTCACCTTGCCTGGCTTCACCAGCCTGAATGTGCCCGGCATAGTGTCCCATCCTCCAACGATGATTTTGGCATCGACATTTCGTTCCCGCAGCATCCTTCTGAGCACCAGCGAGCCAAAGTTGTCTGGAAATATGCTTACTATTTGTCCATCTTTGAGATACGGGATCATGTTGTCAAAGAAGGCCTTGTGGCCAATGGCGGGGACGCAAATGTTTATGAGATCCACCCCCTCCAGTGCCTCTTCTATGTTGGTTGTCACCACATCTACCTTGGCAACGCCACCCCGCTTGAACGCTTTCTGCAGTACCTGTTCTAGCACTTCGGTTATTACAGCTTCTGTGTTTGCAATGTCGCTCGGCGTAAGCCCCTTTGAATTCAACTGGTTACCCACGATTTCTATTTTCTTGCTCGCAATTACCTCCTCCAAGTTCCTCCTGAACTCCGGGAGCTCGTATAGACGGGCTTCCCATCCCGCAAGTGATAAGTCTGCAGCAAACATCTGGCCACAGGTTCCACCACCCAACACGGCTGCTTTGCTCTTCATTTCTTGCCCTGCCTTTGATTCGTCAAATCTTCGTTTTCTATGCGGCTAGGTATTTCACTATCTTACTAAAATCCACATTGCCACCACTAAGAACGCATACCACCTTAGAGTCATCGGGAATTACAACCTTTCCTGAATTAACTACAGCGAAGGAGGCAGCTCCAGAGGGTTCTACCACCAGTTTCAATCTCGTCCATAGCAGCCGCATTGCGTCGATAAGCTCATCATCACTTACCGTGACAACATCGTCAACATATTCCAGGGTGTGCTGCAATGTCAGCTCACCCGCCAAAGATGCTCGAAGTCCATCTGCAAGCGTTTCTGGCATGTCCTGCACTTGCACGAGTTTTTTTTCACGAAAACTGTTGCACATACTGCACGCACCTTGTGGACCAACTCCGAAAACTTTAACCGATGGTTTTGAAAGTTTCAACGCGGTTGCGACACCAGAAAGGAGGCCTCCACCGCCTACAGGGACGATTACCACATCGACATCGGGGAGGTCTTCCAAGATTTCCAAGCCGATGGTACCCTGACCTGCTATAACCAGCGGGTCATCGAAGGGGTGGATTGGGGCAAGGTTCCTCTCCTGAGCCATATCCAAAACTCTTTTCAGTATTTCGTCCGGCTTGTTGAAATCGCCTCCCACAATAACCTCACCACCATAAGACCTTGCTGCGTTGATCTTTGCCGCTGGTGCTCCCTCGGGAACCACGATAACTGAAGGAATTCCAAGCCTACCGGCCACATATGCGGTACCCTGACCATGATTACCCGACGAGGCCGTAATGACGCCACTAATATCCTGACCAACAACCGATTTAATCTTATTTGTGGCCCCTCGTGGTTTGAATGACCCACTCTTTTGTAAACACTCAGCCTTGAAATAGAGTTCCTTACCCGCCAGACTACTGAGCAATGTGGAAGAAAAAAGCGGTGTTCGATGAACGAAGTCAGCAATATTTTCCTTGGCATTTCTGATATCTTCTAAAGTTACCATTTTCCCCTCCTAATACATGAATTATCTTTATTTTATTGCGATAACTTCTATCTCTAAAGGAAAGTTACCGGGAACTTCTTTCACTGCTACGCACGTACGTGCAGGAGGACTTTCAGGCCAAA
>Ga0209986_10000400_pt1 | contig 41509 bp, 32 predicted proteins | sample BlataG_FD_183168 | JGI IMG/M metagenome (GOLD analysis project Ga0209986, IMG submission 183168) | Deep subsurface microbial communities from Black Sea to uncover new lineages of life (NeLLi) - Black_00105 metaG (SPAdes) (version 2) | ecosystem: Environmental > Aquatic > Marine > Oceanic >... | reverse complement strand
TGGAAAAAGGTGCTGTCCTGGCCTGTGGTTCAGATTGGACAGTCGCTCCTTTAGATCCTATTGGTGGGATTTATGCGGCTGTGACAAGACAGACATTGGATGGGAAGCATCCCGAAGGCTGGTTTCCGGAACAAAAAATTTCCTTGGAGGAAGCCATTAGAGGTTATACTCTAAACGGCGCTTATGCAGAGTTTTCTGAGAATTTAAAGGGTTCTGTGGAAAAAGGAAAGCTGGCTGACCTGGTTGTCCTGAGCAGGAATATTTTTAAGATTCAACCTGACGAGATTCAAAAAACTGAAGTCAAAATGACTATCTTTAACGGAAAAGTCATTTACAAAAAATAGTTAGTTTAAATGATTTATATTTACTTCGCTGTTTTAATCGGTTCTTTTGCAATCCTGTTCAAGTCCGCAAGCTTTTTTGTCGAAGGAGCCTCGAGTATAGCCAGGGTGCTGAACATTTCCAAAATGGTGGTGGGAATAGTGTTTGTTGGCATGGCAACCACTGCTCCAGAATTTGGCGCTTCAGTCATTGCAGCCATTCTGGGTCATCCTGAGATTGCCTTAGGCAACGCTATCGGCTCTGTCATTTGCGATGATGGAGTTGCCCTTGCTCTGGCTGCGATTGTTGCCCCCACGGCAATCTTAATCAACTGTCGAATTTTAAAGACAGCCGGCCTTTTTCTTATCTCTATCGATATCCTGGCCTATATCTTAGCAAGAAACGGAACAATTGGTCGGATGGAGGGAATTCTTTTCCTCATTATCTTATGCTTTTATTTTATCTTCGTTCTCCGAAAGCAGAGATACAGTGTCAGAAAAGATGATAAGGAAAGAGATGGTTTAAGCGAGAAAGAAGAGAATCCCCCTGCCTCAAAGCTAGCCTTGTTGAAGAAGCCTATTTTTCTATTTGCCGTCGGCATTATCGGGGTTACCCTTACCTGCCGGGCAGTCATCTGGGCATCTCTTAACATCGCTGAATATTTTTCTATCTCTAAGGCAATAATCGGATTGACTATCATCGCCATCGGGACTTCTCTTCCTGAAATAAGCACCTGTGTGACCGCAGCCCTCAAAGGAGAAGGGGAGATAGCTGTTGGAAATATAATCGGGGCAGATATTCTAAATGTTCTGTGGATTATAGGCGTTTCTTCCATTGTCAATCCTATAAAGGTTGAATTGAACATTATAAACTTTGCCTTTCCTTTTATGATATTGATAGTGATAACGATGCTTGTAGCCATGAGAATCGGCTGTCGAATAGGAAAGATAAAGGGTTTTATTCTTTTTGGGCTCTATATCCTCTATTTATTTTTAACTTTTAAATTTTTCGTTTAGATAAAAGGGGACAAAAAAGGGGCCTGCTTTCTTTTTATTCGATTATTGTTGTTCGTAAAGAATTTATTTGTTATTATATCTTGTTTCCGAGTTACGGGAGGAAAGATTGAATATTGGTGTTATAAACGAAAGTTCGAAAATAGAGAACAGGGCCGGCTTAACTCCGAGCAGCGTTTCTTTACTGGTGGAAAAAGGGCTCACAGTCTATGTGCAGGCTGGAACAGGATTGAAAGCTGGATACACCAATGAGGAATATGTTGCCCAAGGGGCAAAAATTGTCTTTACAAAAGATGAAATTTTTGGGCGCTCGGATATTGTTCTCAATATCTCGCCCCTGGATGAAGAGGAATGCAAGCTCGTTAAAAAGGACCAGATTTTATTCGGGTTTCATCATTTAGCTGTTTCCAAAAAGTGTAATATTGAGGAACTTCTCAAGAAAAAAGTCACCATCATCGGCTATGAAATAGTCCAAGAAGAGAACGAAGTCCTTCCTTTTATCGAGAGTCTAAGTGAGGTTGCAGGTCAGATGTGTCTGGCCATATCGGGTCATTATCTTCAAACAAGTCAAGGCGGTCGAGGTGTTATCATCGGTGGCGTCGTAAGCGTTCCTCCAGTAACTGCTGTTGTAGTCGGAAGTGGTGTCCTGGCCAAAAGTGCCATTAAAAGCATGCTCGGAGCCGGAGCGCATACTATTGCTTTGGGCCACTATATGGACAGGTTGAGAGAATTAGAGGAAATAACTTCAGGCAGATTGATCACTCTCTTTGCCAGCAAATACAATCTGGCGCGAATGACAAAAGTTGCAGATATCCTTATAGGAGCGGTGCTTCGTCCCGGAGAGAGAGCTCCTATCATGATAACAAAGGATATGATCACGACAATGAAAAAAGGTTCCCTCATCATTGATCTAGCTATCGACCAGGGAGGGTGTATTGAGACTAGCCGTTTAACAACGCTCGAGCAGCCAACTTATGTTGAAGAAGGAATAATTCATTATTGTGTTCCTAATATCACCTCCTCTGTAAGCCGGACCTCAACAAAAGTTTTATCCAATTTAGTTGCGCCCTGTCTGCTTGAGATAGGAGAATCAGGGCTTGAGAAGTGTTTGAGAGAGAATAAATCTCTGGCGAGGGGTGTTTATGTTTTTCGTGGAAAAATAGCCAAGCAGAATATAGCAGAAAGATTTGGTCTGGATTATAAAGACATATTTTCATCTTTATAAAGGCCGCTGAAAGTGCAAAAAATCATGAGTGAATCAAATAAAGATCAAAGAGAGCTTATTCACATGCTTCATGATACACAGAAAAAGTTCGGGTACATCCCGGCTCATAGCATTTCTCAGATCTCCAGAGAATTAAAAATCTCAGAGAGTGAGATATTTGGGGTCCTCACATTCTACAAAGCTTTTGTGCTTAAGCCTCGGGGCAAGCACCTGATAACCATCTGCCTGGGAACAGCTTGCCACGTAAGAGGAGCTCCGATGATCCTTGATGAATTCGAGAGAAAGTTAGGAATTGAAGCAGGAGAAACAACCGAGGATAATCTGTTTACCTTGGAGACTGTAAATTGTGTTGGTGCTTGTGCCTTAGGGCCCATTGCGATTGCCGATGGAGATTATCATGGCCAGATGAAAACGAAAGAAGTCGATGAAATCATTAAGAAACTAAAACAGGAAAAAAGCAAAAATATTGAATGATGGATGAATTTAACGCTACCAAGCTAGACGAAATAAGAGCTAAAATTTCTGAATCCCGGAAAGTACAAAAAACGTGCATTACTGTCTGCGGCGGAACAGGTTGTCATGCCTATGGCTGCTTAAAAGTTGCAGAAGCCTTTAAGGATGAGATCAAAAAACAAAATCTTCAAGATTCAGTTGAAGTGAGAATTACCGGCTGTCATGGCTTTTGTGAGAGGGGGCCTATTACTGTCATTCAACCGGAGGGAATTTTCTACCAAAGGATTCAACTCGAAGATATCAAAGAAGTCATATCTGAAACGATAGTCAATAAGAAAATCGTAAACAGACTTCTTTATACTGATCCAAGGACGAAAGAAAAAATTGCTTATGAAGAGGAAGTCCCTTTTTATAAAAAGCAAAAACGTATTATTTTCGGGAATAATGGTTTCATAGACCCTACTGATATCAATGATTATATAGCCTTAGATGGGTACAAAGCTCTGGTTAAGGTCCTTTTTGATATGACTTCAGAGGAAGTCATCGCTGATATTAAAGCTTCTGGTCTCAGGGGAAGAGGAGGAGCTGGTTTTCCCACAGGGGAAAAATGGGAAATTTGTCGTGAAGTTATCTCTGATGTGAAATACATCATCTGCAACGCAGATGAAGGAGATCCGGGAGCCTATATGGACCGAAGCCTTCTAGAAGGCAATCCTCACAGCGTCATAGAAGGGATGATCATCGGTGCCTACGCCATTGGGGCGTCGATGGGTTTTATTTATGTTCGAATGGAATATCCCCTTGCTGTGAAGAATGTAACCATGGCCGTAGAGCAGGCAAAACGTCTCGGTTTGCTCGGTGAATCTATCCTTGGATCTGAATTTAAATTTGATATTCATATTTTTAGAGGAGCAGGAGCCTTTGTTTCGGGTGAAGAGACGTCTTTAGTGGCTTCAATAGAAGGAAGAAGGGCTTTTCCCAGACAAAGACCTCCTTTTCCTGCTCAAGAGGGATTGTGGAGAAAGCCTACCAATATCAACAATGTTGAGACATGGGCCAATGTTCCCTTAATAATGAATAAGGGAGCTGAATGGTATTCTCAGATAGGCACTAAAAATAGCAAAGGGACAAAGATATTCTCTCTGGTAGGCAAAATAAACAATACTGGCCTGGTGGAAGTGCCTATGGGGATTACTCTCAAAGAGATTATCTACGATATCGGCGGCGGCATAAAAGATAATAAAAAATTCAAAGCTGTCCAAACAGGCGGTCCTTCTGGAGGATGTCTCCCGGCTGATAGGCTTGATTTATCCATCGACTTTGAGTCATTGGCTAAAGCTGGATCAATCATGGGTTCTGGCGGAATGATTGTTATGGACGAAGACACCTGCATGGTAGATGTTGCCCGGTATTTTCTAGATTTTACTCAGGAGGAATCCTGCGGCAAGTGCGTTCCGTGCCGAGTTGGAACCAAGCAGATGGCAGAAACTTTAACGCGTATCACTCAGGGCGCTGGAGAGGAAGGGGATGTGGAGAAGCTTGAAGAATTGGCTCAGACAGTAAAGGCAGGCTCTCTTTGTGGTTTGGGGCAGACAGCGCCTAATCCTGTGCTGACAACCATCCGTTATTTCAGGGATGAATATGAGGCCCACATCAAGGAAAAGAGCTGTCCGGCTTTGGTTTGTAAAGATTTGATCATTTACATCATCGAGCCGGAAAAGTGTGTTGGATGTCTTTTGTGTTTGAAGAATTGTCCAGTCGATGCCATAAGCGGCGAGAGGAAAAAAGTCCATGTGATTGACCAGGAATTATGTATTAAGTGCGGAGCTTGCCTTGATGTCTGTCCTCCAAAAGTCAGTGCTGTTTCTAAATATACAGGCAACAAGAGAGATAGAATTCTCAAGAAAGCTTCCAGGCAGAAAGTCAAGAAATGAAAGTTATTATAGACGGAAAAAAGATTGAAGTTGAGGAAAGAAGAACAATCTTGGAAGTTGCTCGAGAAAAGGGCATTTTCATTCCTTCTCTTTGTGATCATCCTCAGTTAACTCCGTTCGGCGGCTGCCGGCTCTGCATCGTGGAGATTAAAGAAAGGAAAGGCTATCCTCCTTCCTGCAGTACCTACATTGATGACGGGATGGAGATAAAGACGAAAACTCCCAGACTCCAAAAATTAAGAAGAGAAATCCTGGAACTCATTCTCTCTGAACATCCGAATGCTTGCCTTATTTGCAGAGAAAAAGAGAATTGTGATGAATATAAATCAACTATTCGGAAGGTAGGAGAAGTAACCGGCTGTGTCCTTTGTTCTAATAATGGGCGCTGCGAGCTTCAGGATGTAGTTGAAACTTTAGAGGTAGATAAGGTCAGGTTCCCATCTGTTTATCGAAATTTAGAAGTAAAAAAAGGAGACCCTTTCTTTGATCGAGACTACAACCTGTGCATTCTCTGCGGCAGATGTGTAAGAGTATGCCAGGAGCTGAGGGGAGCGTCGGCGGTTTCCTTTGTCTACAGAGGCTCTCAGACTGTGGTGGGAACTGTACTTGATCTTCCCCTTCTTGAGTCAGGCTGTCAGTTTTGTGGAGCCTGCGTGGATGTTTGTCCCACAGGATCTTTAGCCGAGAGAGGTATAAGGTATGAAGATTTACCTGATGAGCGGGCAAAGACGATCTGTCCTCTTTGCAGTATGGGATGTGAGCTAAAAATAGACCTTAAGAGGCAGGAGATATTAAGCTCAAAGCCCTCAGACGAGGGGGCAGTGAACGAAGGGCAGGCGTGTGTTAAAGGACGATTCTTGATAAAGGACGTTGTCTACAGCCCGCGCAGGATTCTCAAGCCGCTCGTCAGAGTGAATAAAGAGCTTGAAGAGGTTAGCTGGGAAGAAGCTCTCGATTTTGTTGCTCAAAGACTCAAGAAATTCAAGGAAAAAAAGATTGCTCTGATTGCTTCTCCGCAGGTATCTTGCGAAGAATATTTTCTCCTCCATAAGTTTGCAAGCGAAGAATTAAAAACAGAAAACGTGGACAGTTCTTATCGTTTTTCTCCTTTAGCCGTTTTCGATGAAATGGCTCAAGAAAACGGCCTCGAGTTAGGTTTAAATTTTGAAATTAAAGATATTTCGAGAGCAAAGACTTTATTTCTCATCGGCGAGGATATCTCTAAATCTCACCCCATTATCTGGCTCGAAGTGTTAAAGGCTGTTAAAGGGGGCGCAAAGCTCATAGTTGCCAGTCCCGCTGAACTTTCTCTGAATCGCTACTCAGCGCTATGGCTTCAGATAAAACCGGGGACTGAGTTCTATTTGCTCAGTTTTCTATCTAAGCTTTTTCTTCATAATGAACAGGAAGCGGACAATCCCCGAATTGAAGGATTTGACTCTTTTAGAGATTCGCTTGACGAACTTGATTTATCCAAGGTCTTTGAGATGACGGGCATAACTCGAGAGGAATTGAAAGAAGCATCTGAGCTTCTTCTAGAAAAAGAGAATGCCGCGTTTCTTTTCGGCATGGGACTGACTCAACATCCCCGGGGAAGTCGGAATGTGGCCGCGCTCTGGAATTTGGCCCTTCAAGCCCAGGCTCAGCTCTTTCCCCTCGGATTGGAGAATAACCTGAGAGGTGTGTTCGAGATAGGACGGAATTCTTCAGATAAAGGGCTGAATTTTAATCAAATCTTCCAGGCAGCTTCATCCGGGAACCTGAAAGCCCTATATCTGGCAGGTCCGGCGCCTTATCTAAAGAAAGCTAATCTTGAGTTCTTGGTTATTCAGGATAGCTTTGTAAATGAGAATTTTGAGCTCGCTGATGCAGTTTTGCCTGCCTCAACTTTTGCCGAGACTGAAGGGACGTTCATTAATGGAGAAGGCAGGCTTCAAAAATTCAATAAAGTTATCGGTCCTCTTGGAGAAGCAAAGCCAGATTGGTGGATAGTCACTCAATTAGCTCGCAGGATGGGGAATAAAGGTTTTCACTTCAAGAATCCATCAGAAATCACAAAAGAGATGATTAAGATTGTTCCCGGTTTTTCGAATATTTCCTACACCGATCTGGAAAAAGGCCAGAAAATCTTTACTCATGAAGAGACGAGGAAAGAAAGATCATTTATCCCCTTAAAGTACAGTGATTCACATCATAAGAAAAGCAAAAAATACCCTTTTCTCATGTTCCTGGATTACAGTTTGGACTACTACAGGAGTCTTTCCCTGAGTCAAGAGAGCAGAGGTCTGAAGGCTATCAGAGATTCCAGGTGGATTAAGATTTCTCCTGAGGATGCAGAAAAATTGAATTTGAAAGAAGGGGAGAGCATAGTGGTTGAATCCTCCTCAGGGAAGTTCAAGGGATTCGTCAAGATAGTAAAATCCTTGCCCAAGGGAATTTTAGGAGCCAGCTTCCTCTTGAGCGAAGATTCTGACTTTTCTGTGAGTGGCCTTATTCCAAGCGTTTTTCAGGAATCACATTCTTTGGGAATGCTGCCTGTAAAAATAAAAAGAGAAAAATAATGACGAAAATTTTACAAAGAGAGCGTTTAGTTCCTAATCTTCATCTTATCGAGGTGCATGCACCTGAGATAGCCCAAAAATCGAAGCCGGGCCAGTTTGTCATCATCATGCCGGACGAAAAAGGAGAAAGAATTCCTTTGACAATCGCTGATTGGGACAAGGAAAAGGGCTCTGTTACTTCGGTTTTTATGGTAGTAGGTACTTCCACGCATAAGCTTTCGCTTCTTGAAGCAGAAGACGAAGTTCCTGTTTTTGTCGGTCCCTTAGGAAAGCCCTCTGAAATAAAAAAATATGGAACCGTTCTTCTGGCGGGAGGTTGTTTTGGAATTGCAGCCATATACCCAATAGCCCGTGCTTTGAAAGAAAAAGGGAATAAGATTATTACATTATTAGATGTTAAGGCAAATTATCTTCTTTACTGGGAGGAGAAGCTTAGAGCTGTTAGTGATCAATTTTTTGTTTCAGCTCGGGATAGTTACTACAACTGCAAGGATTATATACCCGAAACTCTCCAGAATATCATCAAAAAAGGATCCAAAATCAATAGAGTGATCTCGATAGGCTGCACTTACTTGATGTATACCTGTTCTGAGGCGACTAAACCCTACGGAATAGAAACCTCAGTCAGCCTTAATCCCATCATGGTGGATGGAACAGGTATGTGTGGGGCCTGTCGGGTGACAGTGGATGGCAGAACAAAATTTGCCTGTGTGGATGGACCTGATTTTAACGGTCACTTGGTAGATTGGGAGGAGCTTTTTTCACGGCGGAAGTCATATTTCGATGATGAAATCCAGTCTTTGTGTCATTGGGAAAAGAATAATTTTCCACGATAGTTTTAGAAATGTAAGAGAAAAAGATGGCTGAGAAGAAAAAAATATCCCCTGAGCTTAAAGAAACGCTCAGGGCAGAATTTAACAAGGAATGGCGGAAGGAATTGCGGAAGTCTATTCCCGCCAAAGAAAGGATGAAGATCTCCCCCCAGAAGATGCCGGAGCGGGGGCCGGAAGAGAGAAACAAAGATTTCAATGAAGTTAACATTGGTTTAGATGCCAAGCTGGCCAAGAAGGAGGCGCAAAGATGCCTGGATTGCGCCAATCCCGGGTGTGTCATGGGCTGTCCCGTCGGAATTGATATTCCCACTTTTATAAAACTTATAGAGATAGGCGATTATGTCCAGAGTGTTCGGAAAATAAGAGAGACCAACAGCCTCCCCGCTATTTGCGGCCGCGTGTGTCCTCAGGAAGTTCAATGCGAAGAGACCTGCAACATAAAAAAGGTAAAAGGCGAGGGTGTGAAAATAGGAAATCTGGAGAGGTTTGCCTCAGATTATGAGAGCCTGAAAGGAGATGTTTATGTCCCTCAAATCCAGCCAGCAACAGGCAAGAAAGTGGCTGTTATCGGAGCTGGACCAGCAGGTTTGACTGTTGCCGGAGAGATGGCGAGGAACGGCCATAAGGTTACGATTTTCGAAGCCCTTCATATTTCTGGTGGGGTCTTAGTCTACGGGATTCCAGAATTCAGGCTGCCCAAAAGTATCCTCAAGTCAGAAGTGGAGTATCTAAAAAAATTAGGCGTAGAGTTGAGGGAAAATTTTGTAGTGGGCTTAACAGCGACGCTTGAAGATCTAAAAAATGATGGGTATGACGCTTTTTTCATCGGAACAGGGGCCGGATTGCCGAATTTCATGAGGATTCCTGGAGAAAACTTGGTGGGAATCTACTCGGCCAACGAATATTTAACCCGGGTAAACCTGATGAGAGCCTATGAATTTCCTGATTATGATACTCCTGTTTTTTTGGGGAAGAGAGTTGCTGTTATGGGTGGTGGGAATGTGGCCATGGATTCTGTCAGAACGGCCAAGAGGCTGGGAGCAGAATTGGCGGCCATAGTTTACCGTCGTTCAAGAGTTGAAATGCCGGCAAGAGTAGAGGAAGTTCACCATGGGGAAGAGGAAGGCATCGAGTTTCACTTCCTGACAACCCCCATAAGATACATCGGGGATGAAAAGGGCCGGGTTAAGGCTATGGAGTGCTTGAGGATGGAGCTCGGAGAACCTGATTCTTCAGGAAGGCGTCGACCAGTTCCTATCGAAGGCTCAGAATTTATCATGGAAGTGGATATGGCTGTGGTTGCCATCGGTCAGAGCCCCAATCCTTTGATTCCCCAGACTACTCCTCAACTCAATGTAGGGAAATGGGGAAATGTGGAAGTCGATTGGGACACAATGGCTACCAGCATTGAAGGAGTTTATGCGGGAGGAGACATCATTCGGGGTGGAGCTACAGTCATTCTTGCCATGGGCGACGCCCGGATCGCTGCGGCTGAGATGCATAAATTCCTGAGTACAAGAAAGAAAAAACCTAAAGTGCGAAGCGCTAAGAAGAAGTCTAAAGAGTAGGGGCTTGATTTATCAAACCTTGATTAAACCAGCGACAATGAACGAGCATAACAGGTGTAAAAGTAAAGAAAAGTATAAAAAAGTATAGATAAGTAAACGGAAATTATTTGGCGTAAAGAGCGAAACAATAATTAATTATAAACCTGGATTATTCACGGATCGAGTTTGCCGCAGATGCGAGGCACAGGGTATGCGGCTGTGGTTCTTCACTGCAAATGCCCTGTAACGAAGCAGATGCGGTGAAATCGGCCCGCCCGAAGGGTAAATTATGCCGACATATAATAAAAAGAAACGCATTAGAGACCGATTGAATGTTATGCTAGAAGTGAAATCAGAGTAATGAGCAGATATCAATGAAAATAAATATTGGTGTCGGCATAATTTATGAATAAATCAGGTTAATTTACACTATGATATTTGAGGATCTAAATGAGCTGGGTGGACGACTATAAGAAAAAGTTGGTAACTGCTGAAGAAGCAGCATCTTTGATTAAGAGTAATGACCGGATTTATATCAGCGGTAATGCAGCTACTCCCTACGTCTTAATGAATTCCTTAGCTCGAAGGAAGAATGAGCTGGAGGACGTTGAACTTGTTCATGTTCTTCTTTTAGGAGAGGACCCTCTATCGAAGCCGGAGATGGAAGGTCATTTTCGTCATAATTCTCTGTTTGTCGGCCCTGCAGACAGGAAAGCTATAAACGAGGGAAGGGCCGATTACATTCCTATCTTTTTGCACCAGATTCCTAACCTTATTTATTCCGAACAAATGCCTCTCGATGCTGCTATGCTTCATCTTTCCCCTCCTGATGAGCATGGATTCATGAGTTTTGGGGTTGAAGTGCTGGCTTCCAAGGCTGCTGCAGAGAAGGCAAAAAAAATAATAGTTCAAGTGAATGAAAAGATGCCTCGTGTTTTAGGGGATTCCTTTATCCATGTATCCCGGGTCCACAAGATCGTTGAAGTGTCCGAGGAATTGCCTGAACTGAAGAGAAAGCCTTTTAGCGAGGAGGAAAGAAAAATAGGTCATTTTATAACGGAATTGATCGGGGATGGCTCCACCTTGCAGTTAGGAATCGGGGGAATTCCAGATGCTGTCCTTTCTGCTTTAAAAGAAAGACGGGATTTAGGTATCCATACCGAAATGGTTTCTGATGGAGTTATGGAAGCCATCGAAGCAGGAATCATCACTGGAGCCAAGAAGACATTCCATCCAAATAAAGTCATTTTAACCTTTATTTTGGGCTCCAAAAAACTCTATGAGTTTGCTGATAATAATCCTGTTCTTGAAGCCCATCCTACTGATTATACGAATCACCCTTTTAATGTATCACGAAATGATAATATGATCGCCATTAATTCTGCCATAGAAGTGGATATAACAGGTCAGGTTTGCTCTGACTCTATCGGCACCTATATCTATAGCGGCTTCGGAGGGCAGGTTGACTTCATTCGAGGAGCAGCTCATTCAAAAGGAGGTAAACCTATAATTGCTCTTAATTCTACAGCAAAGAACGGGGAGGTCTCCAGGATTGTTCCTTTTTTGAAAAAGGGAGCTGGAGTAGTCACAACCAGAGCTGATGTCAAATATGTAGTAACAGAATACGGAATTGCCTATCTCCATGGAAAAAACTTGCAGGAGAGAACGATAGCCCTGATAAACGTTGCCGACCCCAAATTCAGGCCGGATTTAATAAAAGAAGCTAAAGGTAGATATCTTCTGCGCTAAGAATTCATACTGGTTTAATGCGGCAATCAAAGTTATTTCAACCCGAAAAGGGACATATCGGGACGGATGAGTCTGGAAAGGGAGACTATTTCGGTCCTCTCGTGGTTGCAGGAGTTTTCGTTCCGGAGGGGCAGCAGAATGTCCTTACCGAACTGGGCATAAGAGACAGCAAAAAGATCTCTGATAATCGTATCAGGGAGTTAGCCACTCTACTGAAAAAGGGATACAAGCATTCCTTGGTTGCTATCGGCCCTGAAAGGTATAACGAGCTTTATGCAAAGTTGAGAAATCTAAATAAAATCCTTGCCTGGGCTCATTCGCGCGCCATCGAGAACATCCTGGAAGAAGTAAACTGTTCTGTTGCCGTCACTGACCAGTTTGGAGATAAGTCTTTTGTGCTAAATGCTCTAATGAAAAAGGGGAAGGAGATTGAGCTCATCCAGAGGCCAAAAGCTGAGGAAGACCTGGCTGTGGCCGCAGCTTCGATTCTGGCGAGAGCTGAATTCCTGAGGCGTCTTTATTTTCTCTCCCAGGATGTAGGAATGGACCTTCCTAAAGGTTCATCATCTCTTGTCGACGAAGCCGGGCTAAGGCTTGTCAAACTCCACAAAATGGAAATTCTGGATAAAGTTGCCAAGAAGCATTTTAAAATCACTCGCCGTATTCTTGCTTCTTTGGAGGAGTGAAAATGAAAGAGGGAACAAAACGGCTATATCTTGAAAGTCCTTACAAGGTTGAGTTTGAGGCTCAAGTCGTAGAAAAAGTGATCTGGGAGCAAAAACCTGCCTTAATCCTTGACCAAACTTGCTTTTATCCAGAGTCAGGGGGGCAGCCCTGCGATAAGGGAATGATAAACGGAATCGAGGTAATCAAAGTTTTGGAAGATGAGGCAAGGATTATACACCTTCTGGCTGAGGATATATCCTCCGATAAAGTAACGGGAAAAATTGAGTGGCAGACTCGCTTCGACCATATGCAGCAGCACTCGGGCCAGCACATTGTTTCCCAGAGTTTTCATGAGCTCTTGGGTGCAGAGACTCTCTCTTTCCATCTGGGAGAAGCTATTTCTTCGGTAGAGATGGATTTAAGGAAGATTTCAGAAGAAGAGGTTGAGAATGTAGAAAGGCGGGCTAATGAGATTGTGTTTCAGGACAGAGAGATAAAATGCTATTTCATTCCTGAAGAAAAGATCGAGAGTGTTCCGCTGAGAAGACCGCCTAAAAAAAAGGGGCTCATTCGAGTCGTGGAGGTCTCGGATTTTGATTTTTCAGCTTGCGGAGGAACACATGTCCGCAGGGCAGGTGAGATCGGCTTGATAAAAATTCTCAAGTTAGAAAGAATAAGGAACAATATCCGGTTTGAATTCATCTGCGGCAAAAGGACTTTAGAAAATTATTTATGGAAAAACAGAATTCTTCGTGAGCTTTCCACCAGGTTCACTGTTAATGAAGGGGAGATTCTCTCTTCTGTTGAGAAACTTTCTTCAGATTTAAAGTCTCAAAAGAGAAAAGGGAAAAAGATGCAGGAGAAAATTGCCCGGTACGAAGCTCAGGAAATCATTCAAGAAACAAAGGAAAGGATAATAAAAAAACTTTTTGTGAATAAAACACCCGAAGAGGTGAGGTTTCTGGTATTAAACATCATAAGAAAGGGTGATTTTGTTGTTCTCTTTGGCTTGAAAGGGGAAAAAAGGGGACATCTCATCCTAGCCTGTTCGGAGAATATCAACATCGACATGAGAGAAATTGTTCCTCTGGTGTCTCCCCTGATAAAAGGAAAAGGGGGAGGGAGATCTTCTTTGGTTGAGATCGCTGGAGAAGAAATCGAGAATCTCGAGCAGGCTTTGGAAAGAGCCTTTGAATTCATCAAAAAAAAGATGGGATCAGATCTTTAAAACTTTAAAGCTCTGAACCCTTTGCTCATTCGTATCTTAAACAAACAATCGGATCCAGGCTGGCTGCTTTTCTGGCAGGGAAAATACCAAAGAAAAGACCCACAGAGATTGAGACAAATAACCCTAAAACAATTGACCAGGAGGTGACAGAAGCCGGTAGAGGAGTCGCAGCTCTAACCAAAAAAGAAATTGCGAATCCGATAATTACGCCTAAAGCCCCTCCTGTGCCTGTCAGGAAAATTGCCTCAATAAGAAACTGCTTCAGAATATCTGCTGAGCGGGCTCCGAGGGCTTTTCGTATTCCGATCTCCCTTGTTCTTTCCTTGACGGAAACGAGCATGATGTTCATGACTCCGATTCCACCCACGAGAAGACCTATGGAAGAGATAATAACCATGACCATGTAGACAGCTCCGGTAATCTGGTTATAAAGGTCAACAAAGGTGCCCTGGGTGGAGATAACAAAATCGTTGGGTTTTCCAAACCCGACTTTTCTTCTTTTTCGGAGCACATTGGTTATCTGGTCTATAGTTTCCTCCAGATAGCCATGTTTTCTTGGTACGGCTGTGATCTCAAGAAATTCAAGGTCGTAAGGAAAATATTTCATCAGGGTAGTGATCGGGATGCCTACAAAGTTATCCTGACTCTGTCCGAAAACGCTGCCCCTTTTTTCAAGAATGCCCACGACGGTGAATTTTTCCGGACCGATCCTTATCTCTTTTCCCAGAGCATTTGTATGGGGAAAGAGAGTATCATTGAGTTCAGAACCGAGAACACAGACTTTGGTGCTATGTGTAATATCTGATTCTATCAAAAATCTTCCTTCTTCCGGGAGATAAACGGAAAGAACCTGGGGGAACTTTTCGTTCATTCCCAATATTATGGAATCCAAACTCTTAATATTCTGGTATTTGATCGGAATGCTCTGCCAAAAATCAGCAGTGATGTCAACAGCCACAGCTTTAACCAATGAACATTCCCTCTCTATGGCCATCGCATCTTCGAGGGTAAGGTCTTTTCTCTTTCTTTCTTCCTCTGAACGGCGGCCCATTTGAATTGGCTCGTGTTTGCCCACGAAGATCAAATCCGAGCCAATTGATTCAAGTTCGCCGATAACGGAACGGTTTAAGCCCTGGATGACAGCAACCATCCCGATAACCGTCATCACACCAATCATGATTCCCAGCAAGGTTAAGAAAGATCGGAGTTTATGGCTCTTAAGGGATTCAAGAGCCATCTGGGTAATCTCTTTAAGGATTCCTAATCTCATTGTTATGCCCTTAAAGCTTCAATGGGGTCAAGCTTGGCAGCTTTGTTGGCAGGATAAATGCCGAAAAAGATGCCCACAGAAGCCGAGACAAAAATAGCTACAGCGATAGAGACAGGTTCTATGCTCGAAGGCCAGGAAGTAACAGCCGTGAAGACCTTGGCAATAGCAAACCCAATCAGAATACCTATTATTCCGCCAGTTGTGGAGATGGTAGCAGCCTCTATTAAAAATTGGATTAATATGTCATTGCGGCGAGCGCCTATTGCCATACGAATGCCTATCTCTTTTGTTCTTTCAGTGACTGCAACGAGCATGATATTCATGACTACAATGCCTCCCACTAAAAGAGCAAGGGAAGAGATGGCAATCATTGCGATATAGATGCTTGATGTCAGTGTTTTGTATACCTGAATAAAAGTCTCTGAACTCGCAAAAGAAAAGTCGTCAGGATCTTTGAATGAAACATGGCGTTTGGATCGAAGGATTGTTCTCACTTCCTCCCGAGCTGTTTCTAATTGTTCCTGTGAAAGCGTGTGAATATTGATGTCGATACTTCTTCTTGAGCCGTATATTTTGTGGAAAGTTGTGATGGGGATGCGAACGTAGTTGTCCTGACTAAATCCAATAACTTTTCCTTTCTCCTGGCCAAGGCCGACAACTAAAAAATTGTGGGTGCCAATTTTTATTCTCTTACCCAGAGGGTCCAGATAGGGAAACAATTTCTCTGTTATATCTGCTCCGATGATGCAGACATAGCGGGAGTGCTCTTCGTCCTCTCTTTGAAAGTGCCGCCCTCTTTCCAGCTCTACCACTGATCCGATTATGTGGTCAAGATGGGTAACTCCTCTTACATTCACGTCTTTAAGGTATTGATTCCTGAATTTTACGGTCCTGGTAGTATTAACAGTTGCTCCTACAAGCTCGCATGATTTGCACTGGTTGCGGACAAGCCTCATGTCATCTAAGGTCAGATCTTTCCGTTTGAGCATTTCTCGCCATTCTTTCAAGGAACCTCCAGTCATAGAAAATTTAGAGACTGAAAAATCGTTGGCGCCGTAGAAAGCAAATTTTGTATAGACATAGTTATTTAGACCCTGGATGATTGAGACAACCGCAATTATGGAGAGGACGCCGATGATGATGCCCAATAACGTCAGGAATGTCCTTAGTTTATTTGACCAGAGAGAGCTCATGGCCATAGAAACAGATTCATTAAGGTTAATTCTGGCCATCTTCCGTATTAATATTTTACATTATATGATACGCAAGAGGAAAGCAAAGGTTTACAGGGGTCAGGTCTTGCTTTTTGCTTTTACTCATACAAACGCAATATATACTAATGCATTAGATTGCGGGCGACCCTGCTCTTGACAACTCTTTAAGGAGAAAACAGAATAAGCGGAGACTCGATGAAGGATCTTATATTGGAAAGGAGAATTGTCAATGTCGGCACTAAATAAAAGCGATTCATCTGTATTATCTGGTTCTTGTGTTTATTTCAAAAGAACCGGTCGGGAGAATACTGGCAAAACTCTGGAGGTAGCAGCGAAGAAAGCCGAAGAGTTGGGTATTCAAAATGTCCTTGTGGCGACTACATCGGGAGAGACAGGCCTAATGGCAACCAATGTTTTCGCCGTAAAAAATTTGATTATGGTCACTCACTCCACGGGTTTTGAGAAACCAGATTACCAGGAATTTCTGCCTGAATTTCGTAAAGAAATCGAAAAAGCTGGAGTCAAAATTCTGACCTGTCAGCATGCTTTCGGAGGAGTAGGTCGGGCAGTCAGGAAAAAACTGGGAACTTATGAGCTGGAAGAGATAATTGCTTATACTTTGCGAATTTTTGGCGAAGGAACAAAGGTTGCTGTTGAGATTGCGCTAATGGCGGCAGATGCAGGCTTCATCCCTACAAGTGAACCTTGTATTTCTATAGGAGGCACTGGCCGAGGGGCTGATACAGCTATCCTTTTGAAGCCAGCTCATGCTCAAAATTTTTTTGACCTCAGAATCATGGAAATTCTAGCCAAACCTCGATTAGAAGAGCTATGAGAGATGTAGGGGCTTGATTTATCAAGCCCACATTATTGATAAATAAAAAAGGAGAGTTGGAGGAATTTGGTTGATCAAACCTTAACTGATAATTCATAAATATTAAAAAACTGAAAATGCAGATCAGGCTAAATAAATTCTTGGCTCAGGCAGGAGTTGCTTCAAGAAGAGAAGTGGATAAAATGATTGCCGAGGGAAGAATTAAAGTAAACGGGCAGGTGGTCCAGGTGCTGGGTTATAAGATAGATGACGAGAAAGACAGAGTAGATGTTGAAGGTAGGAGAGTGGAGAAAGAGGAAGGACTGGTCTATTTGATGATAAATAAGCCTCCTGGATATCTGGTAACCCTCAAAGATAATTTCCAAAGGCCCACGATTCAGCAGTTGCTTCCTTCCCTGAGGAAGAGAGTCTTTCCAGTCGGAAGGTTGGATTATGACAGCAGCGGCCTTCTGCTTTTGACAAATGATGGAGAATTGGCTTATCGTTTAACTCATCCTCGCTTTAAAGTCCCCAAAGTTTATTTGGTCAAAGTTAAGGGTGAACCAGATCCTTCAGAGCTCACGAGACTCGAAAAAGGAGTTTACCTTGATGACAAAAAGACAGCTCCAGCTAAAATTGCTCAGATTGGAGGCGATCCAAAAAAGAGTCTCCTTAAGGTTGAAATCTATGAGGGCAGAAAAAGAGAGGTGAAAAGGATGTTCCAGGCTATCGGCCATAAAGTTATTCAGCTGCAAAGAATCAATTTCGGAGGCTTAAGATTGGGAAGTCTTGAAACGGGGAAATGGCGCTTTCTCACCCGTAAAGAGATTGACTCTCTGAAGAAACAAGTAGCACCGAAGTAAAGAGAGAATTAGGAATTAAACATCTCAGGGAAAAGTCAAATATTGAGACCTAATCTTTATTCTTTTTCTGATTCTTTTTCTTTTCCTTTTTCGGGTGGAGCGGTGAATGTCTTCCAGCTTTGAGCCAATCTCTGCAGTTCCTGATCAACAAGATAATTCACCGTGCCTTCTTCAAATATCTCATCTTTCTTTCTTTCCCCAGCTTTGACTTCTGTTAAGATTTCAATTCCCTCATCTATAGATTTAACAGGATAGATGTGAAATTTCGCTTGCTTAACTGCTTCAACCACATCATTGCTAAGCATGAGATTCTTGATGTTTTGATGAGGAATTATAACTCCCTGATTTCCTGTAAGGCCTTTAGCCTTACAGACATCGAAAAAACCCTCAATTTTTTCGTTTACGCCGCCTATGGGCTGAATCTCTCCCTTCTGGTTGAGCGAGCCTGTGACAGCTATATCCTGTCTTAAAGGCAACTTAGAAAGGCTGGAAAGAATGGCGTAAACCTCGGTAGAGGAAGCGCTGTCTCCATCAACTCCAGAATAAGACTGTTCAAAAGCGATACTTGCCGATAGGGAAAAGGGCTTTTTCTGGGCATATTTTCCTCTTAAGTATCCTCCTAAAATGAGGATACCCTTATTGTGCGTCCGGCCGCTTAAATCGGCTTCTCTTTCAATGTTTATGACTCCTGCTCTTCCTACGGCTGTTCTTGCTGTGATTCGAGTAGGTTTACCGAAAGCAAATTCGCCCATACTATAGACTGAAAGCCCGTTGATCTGACCTGTGACTTTGCCTTTGGTGTCGATCATGATAGTTCCTTCTTCGATGAACTCTTGTATCTTATCCTCTATCAGGCTTACTCGCTCGAAGCGCTCTTGGATGGCTTTTTCGACATGCTCGCTGCCGACCGTCTTTTTATTGTCTTTTTGAGCCCAGTAGCTGGCCTCGCGCAGGACGTCGGCGATAATATGGAAGCGTGTGGAAATTTTTTTCTGCCTTCCGGCAAGGCGTGTTCCGTATTCGATGACAGCAGCGATTCCACTTCTATCAAATGGCATTAGCTTATCTTCATCAGATATTTTTTTTATGAAGGTGCCATATTCTTTGGCAGTTTTGTTGTCCTTATTCATCTCTGAGTCAAATTCAGCTTTTACCTTGAATATTTTCTTAAAATCTTCATCCATGTAGTAAAGGATGTTATAGATATGAGCATCTCCTATCATGGCAACTTTGACATCGCATTTAACGGGCTGAGGTTTGAGCCTGGTCGGGGAAATGAAGAAAAGCGAAGCGTAATTTTGGATTTGCAATGTTTGGTTCTTCAAAGTTCTCTTAAGGGTAGGCCAGACACCGGGTTCAATCAGGGCATCCAGGGCATTTATGATCAAATAGCCGCCGTTGGCCTTGAGAAAAGAGCCAGCTTTGATTTTCGTAAAATCAGTTTGGATGATGCCATATCGGGAAGAGACCATTTCCATAGAGCCAAAGAGATTTATGTAATTCGGATTTGTTTCCATGATAACAGGGGAACCCTTCACATCTGAATTATCGATAAGGAGATTCACTCTGAATGCTGAGAATGGATCCATGGCTTCCATTTCCTTTGCTTCCTTTTTTTTGCCTTTAAAGAGGTCAATGTTTCTGATCAGGTTATTTTCAATTTCTTCCAGGTATTCAGAAATCTTTGGATAGTCAAATTTCGACTTTGTCTCATTGATGGCCCCTCTGATTATGGGAGTTATAGACTCGGCATCCCAGTCTTTCAAGAACTTTCGGGTCTCGTCCTCGAACTCTTTCATCAGTTCGAATGTTTCTTCAAGTTTGTCAGTCAATTCTTCATACTTTTTGCTCAGCTCTTCCAATCTCTCTTTTGGAAATTCGCCTTTCTTGACCAGGTCTTCGAGTTTGTTAAAAGGAGTTGGTTTTCCTTCGATCAAAGGGACGAGGTCAGGCTTTACAAAAAGACCCATCTGAACCTGGATAACAGAAAAACCTTCCTTGGCTACTTCCCCTTCAAAATTCTTAAGGATTTCTTTTTGCTTTCTTTGCTGGGATTCGACTATGCTGTCCCTTTTTTCTGAATAATACTTGCTTTTAAGCATTTCCGGAATGTTTGTTTTTAGCATTTCAATAAGACTCTCTATGGCTTCTTTAAAAAGTTTTCCTTTTCCGGCTGGAAGGGTTATCAACGTCGGCTCATCTGGATTCTTGAAATTGTTAACATAAAGAAGATCATCAGGAGTTTTGTTTCCCTTTTCCATTTTTTCCAAGAGTTGCTTAATAGTTGTGGTTCGACCTGTTCCCACCATCCCAGATATAAATATATTGTAGCCGAGGCTCTTGATTTCTAAACCTGTCTGGATGGCCTTGAGTGCTCTTTCCTGACCAATTATTCCTTCGCAAGGTTTGCATTCATCGGTGGTGCTGAAAGGAATCTTTTTAAGATCGCAGCTCCACTTCAACAAGTTTGCGGGAAGTTCTTTAGAATTTGTTGCTCTTTTCATCATAGCCTCCTAAAATTCAACAGAAGTTCTATCTAATTTATAAAAAATTATCATAACACTATTCCAAACACAAACTCAATCACGCTCTGCAAACATCTTTGGGATCAGGCCTTACCCTAGGGAATGCTATAAGGGCGAGAAGGAAGAAAATATCTTTTCCCGATGGCAAGGCCTGACCCCGGTTCTGAGGGAGTAGTCAGAAGATTAGGTCTTGCCGCCTTGAGCCAGACTTTGTTGGGACCAGGTCTTGCTATCGAGAGGACAAATTTTTCTGCCCTTGATTATACAGGTTTCCCAGGATAAGACCTGGCCCCAAGTGTATTTGGGGATGGATGAAGCGACCTGATATAATACTAGTGCAAAAAAAACTATTATCTGTTAAAATAGGTAAAATTTTGGAGGGAGGAACAGGAGTGAAAGCTATCCAGGCTGAAAATGCAAAGAGTAAATCGGAGCTAAAAAATTTCATGCGTTTTCCCTGGAAAGTTTATAGGAGAGACTCCGATTGGATTCCTCCTCAGTTTTGGAAAAGAGAAAAGCTAACTTTCAGGGACATTAAAGGGAGATAAAAATGAAAACATACCAAGGAAAACTTCAGGCAAAAGGTTTGAAGATTGGAATTGTAGTCAGCCGCTTTAACCAATTTATTTCAGAAAGATTACTGGAAGGCGCTCTTGATGCACTCCATAAGTTAGGAGCAGCAGAGCAAGATATATCCGTTTACAGAGTTCCTGGTTCCTTTGAGGTTCCGTTTGTTGTTAAAAAATTGGCCGGGGGAAAAAAAGTGGATGGAATTGTCTGTTTAGGCGCCCTGATTAGAGGGGATACGCCCCATTTTGATTTTTTAAGTGCTGAAATTACCAAAGGATTAGCTCAAATCTCTATGGAAGAGGGCATGCCTGTCTCCTTTGGCATCTTGACAGTTGATACGATTGAGCAGGGAATAGAACGTGCGGGCACAAAAGGAGGTAATAAAGGTTGGGATGCAGTGTTTTCTGTTGTGGAGACACTTAACTTGATAAAAGAATCTGGGCTTGAGTAGATTGGAAACTGTCTTATGGGTCGAAGAAGGAAAGCCCGAGAGGATACCCTCCGTATTCTTTTTCGATTAGAATTCGAAAACAAACAAATTGAAAAGACGCTGGATCAGTACTGGAAGAGCAAGAAAGCTTCTGAGGAAATAAAAGAATACAGCACCTGGTTAGTCAATGGTGTAATTTCTGATCAAGCGAAAATCGATAATATCATTCAACAGGTTTCTGAGCATTGGCGCATCTCCCGTATGGCTCTCGTAGATCGCAATATATTGAGGATGGCTGTTTTTGAGCTTCTCTACGAAGAGAAAATTGCTCCGGCTATTGTAATCAATGAAGCGATTGAAATAGCCAAAAAATACAGTGGAGAAGAGGCTGCGACATTTGTGAATGGAATTTTAGATGCCGTACGAAAAGATCTAAAAGATATAAAGAAATCGTTAGAGGAAAAAGAACATGCCTGAAAAGAAAGCCCAACAAAGAAAAGAAAGCTTGAATCAAGCCGAGGGCCGAAAAGAGGGAGATCAGGAAATTGCTCGCCAGGCTAAGATGGGAAAACTTGCCCAAGAAAAAATTGAGCTTTTTCCTCACAAAGTAAAGACAACTCATACTGTTTTTGAGGTGACGGAAGGTTTCTCTTCGTCTTCGAAAGAAGATCTTGAAAAGAAAAAAGTGAGAGTCATATTAGCCGGTAGAGTTATGTCTATCCGTGGGATGGGTCGAGCCACTTTTTTACACATAGCGGACAGCCGATCTAGAATTCAGGCTTACTTGAAAGAAGATAAAGTAGGCAAGAAAAACTACGAGCTTTTCTCATTAATAGATATCGGGGATTTCGTCTCGGTCGAAGGAGCTTTGCTTAAAACCAGGACCGGAGAGTTGACTGTTTTTGTTGATTCATACACGTTTTTGGCTAAATGCCTTCATCCTCTTCCGGAGAAATGGCACGGATTGCAGAATGTCGAGCTTCGTTACCGAAAAAGATACCTGGACTTAATCATGAATCCTGCGGAAAGAGATGTGTTTAGACTCAGAAGCGCTATGATCTCTCACCTAAGAAAATTTTTTGATAAGAAAGGATACATCGAGGTTGAAACGCCTATGATGCACAGCATCCCTGGGGGTGCTTTAGCTAGGCCGTTTAAAACGTTTCACAATGCCCTGGGTCTTGACCTTTATTTGAGAATAGCTCCAGAGCTTTATTTGAAGAGGCTGATCGTGGGAGGCTTTGAAAAAGTCTACGAGATTAATCGAAGCTTCAGGAATGAAGGAATCTCCTCCGAGCACAATCCAGAGTTTACCATGCTGGAATTTTACGAAGCTTACTGCGATTATAATGATATGATGGAATTGACCGAAGAGCTTATCCATGACCTGAGTCTCTCTCTTCTAGGAACAGAAAAGATCGCTTTTATGGGAAAAAAGATTTCTGTGAAAAGACCCTGGAAAAGAATTAAGTTCAAAGAAGCACTGGTTTATTACAGTGGCCTAGCTCCCGATCGTTTTGATGACAGGTCCGGCACAATAGAATTTGCTTCGACCTTAGCCCCTGACAAAAAAGCCCTTTCCTACGGGAAGGCGTTGGATATAATTTTTGACAAATATGTCAAGCAAAATCTTGTTCAGCCGACTTTTGTGATTGATTTTCCTAAAGAAGTCTCACCTCTGGCCAAAGCCTTGAAGGAAAATCCGGATGAAGCCGAACGTTTCGAACTCGTCATGGGAGGTATAGAGATTGCCAATGCTTTTAGCGAGTTATCGGACCCTTCAGAACAGAGAAGGAGGTTTGAGCAGCAAGCAGAAGCGAGAAAAAAGGGAGACGAGGATGCTCACTTGGTTGATACCGATTATATCCATGCTTTAGAATATGGACTTCCCCCTACCGGGGGCGAAGGGATTGGGATTGATCGATTGGTTATGATTTTTGCCAACAGAAAGTCTATAAGGGATGTTATCCTTTTTCCTCTTCTTCGCCCCAAAAAGGAATAAGTTGAGTTTTTACCATGAGCTTTGAGTCGTTCATTGCCAGGCGATACCTGACAGCAAAGAGGAAGCAGGCTTTTATCTCTGTCATCACCTTCATCTCCATTCTGGGCATTACCATCGGAGTTATGGCTCTTATTATAGCTATAGCTCTAATTACGGGTTTTCAGGATGATGTTCAGGATAAAATCCTTGGAGCTACCACCCACATCATGGTCTCTGATATGGACCCGGAAGGGTGGAAGGATTATCCTCAATTAATATCGAAAATAGAGAGTTTAAAAGGGGTGAAATCTGTTTCTCCTGTTATTCATGACGGTGTGTTCCTGATAGGCCCTTCTGAGAATAAAGGCGCCCTGCTTAAGGGTATTGATTTTGATTTAGAGAAAAAACACTCGCAGTGGCTTCAAGAGTTAGAGAGAGGAAATATTCCTGCTCCCGACTCCAAAAGGGAGGGAATCCTTCTCGGTCGTGAAATAGCCGCAAGCATCGGGGTGGGAATTGGAGATGTGGTGACTGTTATTACTTCTTCTTCCCGTTTATCGCCGATCGGACCTATTCCTAAACGGAAAAGATTTATCGTGACCGGCATTTTCAACACGGGTTTGTATGAGTTTGATTCCTCAACGGTTCTTGTCTGGCTGGAATCAGCGCAGAAATTTTTTGGCATTGGGGAAGAAATAAGCTACATTCAAGTCAGAATAGATAACATTTTCGATGCTCCGAAAATAGGCAATAAGATTAAAGAGATTATCCCTCCTCTGGCCTATGTGACGACTTGGATGGAGTTGAATAAATCGCTCTTCTCTGCCTTGAAGCTCGAGAAAAACATCATGTTTCTCACAATCGCCCTTATTGTTTTTGTCGCGGCCTTGAACATTATCGCCACCCTTATCTTGATGGTTATGGAGAAGACAAGAGACATAGGTATTCTCATAGCCATGGGTGCCAGTTCTCAAAGTATAAAAAAAATATTTTTCCTCCAAGGAGCTATGATCGGAATCGTCGGAACAGCTGCTGGAGTAATCCTGGGATTGCTTTGGTGCCTGCTTGCAAATACTTTTGAGCTTATCAAGGTGCCAGTAGATATCTACCAAATCTCTTTCGTTCCTTTTCGTATCAAACTTTTTGATTTAATCTTGATTGTGGGAGTTGCTCTTTTAATCAGTTTTCTCTCGACATTTTTCCCTTCGCATAGAGCATCAAAAGTCGACCCGGTTATTGCCTTGAAATATGAATAGTTTACTTAAAACTGTAAATCTTGGCAAAAATTATCCGTTGCCCAAGGGAATTCTGCGTGTTTTTGAAGGAATAAATTTTGAGCTTCTTGAGGGCGATCTTGTGGCTATAATGGGAGTTTCTGGAGTCGGAAAGACAACTTTCCTTAATTTACTGGGAACTCTGGATAAGCCAAGCGAAGGGAAAATCCTGTTTGAGGGCGACGACCTCCTCTTTAGTCGAAGTAATAAAGAATTGGCAGAGATAAGAAACAGGAAGATTGGCTTTATCTTTCAGTTTTACCACCTTCTGCCCGAATTTACAGCTTTAGAAAATATTGCCTTCCCTCTTTTGATAAGAGGCGCTGAGAGGAAAGAGGCTGAGAGGAAAGCTCATGAAATCCTCAAGGAAGTTTCTTTGGAAGAAAAAGCTCATATAAGACCGGCGCTGCTTTCAGGAGGAGAACAGCAGAGAGTAGCAATTGCCAGAGCATTGGTCAACGAGCCCAAATTGCTTTTAGCCGATGAGCCTACAGGAAACATGGATTGGAAAACAGGGCAGATGATTCTGGCTCTCATTCAAAAGCTGCATAAGAAAAAAGGATTATCATCTGTTATTGTTACACACAATGAAAAGGTTGCTCAATTCTGTAACAGTGAGTACTTGATGGAAGAAAGGGAATTGAAACTTTTATCCCGTCGATAGAGTTATTATTAAGGTAGTAAAGCGAAAATCGAAATTAGTAAGATAAAATTAGGGGACGTTCCTCCAAGTAAAATTAGGGGACGTTCCCATTTTGGGTTTGGTCTCCATTTTGCTGTATGAAATAGTTGAAATTAACTGAGCTGAAGAGTCACCGATCAACCGTTGGGCCGAGTCAACGGATATCGTTGAAAAAAAAAGATTAATATGTTATAAGGAAAGAGAAATGAAAAAGATTCTATTATGCTTTGTTATCTTGTGCCTTGCGCCCTATCTCTTCGGGCAGGAGATGGTTGAGAAGATTGAAATCGTCGGCAACGAGCGCGTCACGCGGGAAACGGTTCTTTATTATCTTTCTTCAAGAGAAGGGGACTACTACAGCGAGGAGTTGTTGAGAAGAGATTTTAGAATTTTATGGTCAACAGGATTTTTCTCTAATGTCAGAATAGAAAAAGAAGATGGGACAAAAGGGAAGATAGTAAAAATCATCGTCGAGGAGAATCCAGTCATCAAGAATATCATCTATAAAACTGGAAAGAAGCTGAAGGAGAATGATATCATCAATAAACTAAAAGAGAATGATGAATACATCCTCCCTTATTCTTATTACAACGAGTTTAAAATAAAGAGAATCCAGGAGACGATCGAAGATTTGCTCCTCGAGAAGGGCCTTACTTCTGGCAAGGTTAAGGTTAACGTAAATAAAGAAGGAAAGAACGAGTTAGAGGTCTTGTTTGATATCAACGAAGGGCCAAAAGTTAGAGTTGGTGAGGTCGAATTTGAAGGAAACACAAAGTTACTAAAAAGTGTTGTTAGGGGAGCGATGAAGCAAAATAAGAAGCATGGGGTTTTTGCCTGGATAACAGGGAAGGATGTCTTTAAGCAGAACAAGATCAGTGAAGATCTAGCCGGCATAAAAGAGAGGTACCGCGAACACGGATACATGGAAGCTACAGTTGGTGAACCCAGGATTGAGGAAATCACAAAAAGGACAATTTTGTTCAAAAAACAGAAGATGAAGAAGATCATTATTCCTGTCAATGCTGGCTACCGTTATACTGTAGGCGAGGTTAAGATAGAAGGGAATAAGATTCTTTCCACTAAAGGCTTGCGCAGGCTCATTAAACTCAAAGAAGGTGATGTTTATAGCACCAAAATTAGAGAAAAAAATATTGAAGAGATAGGAGAGATTTATAGAAACCTTGGCTACATTCGTTCCGCTATATATCCTGTAGAAAAACTGGACCCCAAGAGAAAACGCGTAAATGTGACTTTCAATATCATTGAAGGAGATGTTGTCTATTTAAACAGGATCGAATTCAAAGGCAATACATTCACTAAAGACAAAGTTATCAGGCGTGAAATGCTCCTCAGAGAGGGAGATAGGTTCAGCTTAGCTATGTTCAAAGACAGCATTTTGAGGATGAGCCAGCTTGGACTGATTGAGCCTGTCGGGGAGCCTGATATAAGGCCTAATCCTGAAGATCCCAATAAAATGAATATCATCCTGAATGTTAAAGAACTTCAAAGGAACAACATCCAGTTTTCGGCTGGCTATAGTGGTTATGAAGGCACTTTTGTTGCTCTAAGCTACTCCACGGTGAATTTCTTAGGAGCTGGAGAAAAGTTAGAACTTTCGGTTCAACATGGAAAAAGAATCAAAAACTATATGTTTGGCTTTTCTGAACCCTATTTTCTTGATTACCCAGTGAGTTTGGGATTTAATGTGTATAATCGTCATATAATATATCCCTTTCTGTTCAATCAAAAAGCAAAAGGAGTTAATTTTACAACAGGAGGGAGGGTTAAAGGATATTGGAGAACAAATCTTACTTATGCCTATGAATACATCGATATTGATGCCGATGAAGGTAGCTATTACTACGATTTCCGGGGAGGTTATGCTGTAAGCAGCATAACTCCTATGATATATAGTTCCACCATAAACAGCCCCTTAACTCCAACAAGAGGTTCCTTGTATATGCTTTCAAGCAAGTTCTCAGGTGGTTTTTTGGGAGGAGATATGAGCTTTATCAAGCCCCGCATTGAGTGGAGTTTCTTCCATCCATTAGTCCTGAACCATGTTGTTGGATTCCATATAGAGTATCAGTTTATCAAGGTATTTGGAGGCTCAAGAATTCCAATCTGGGAAAAATTCTATCTTGGGGGAGAGAGGTCGATCAGGGGCTACGAAATTTATTCCATAAGGGGGGACGAGAATGTCGGCGGCGAGAAATCTTTTGTTTTCAACACAGAATACATCATTCCAATCGGCGGTCCCCTGTATGCTATTCTCTTTTATGATATGGGGAATGCTTTTACTCGAGAACAGAAAGTAAGTTTTAACAATTTATATTATTCGACAGGGCTGGAGATGAGGATATTTGTTCCTGCCCTCAGAGTTCCTTTCAGGCTCATTTTTGCTTATAATAACCGAAAGATACATGATGATGATACCAGTTTCGCCTTTCGTTTTGCGATTGGAACCACTTTTTAAGCGATAAAGAGCCCATTTTAAATTAAGGAGGCAAACGATGTGGAGAAGCAGTAGCAAAATTCCTTTATTAGCCCTACTCTTTACATTTCTGGTTTCTGCAGGTTTTGCTCAGGAATCAGGTAAGATTGGCGTCGTTAATTCAAATGAAGTAATTCAAAAATCGACTGAGGGAAAAGCGGTTATGGCCCAGCTGCAGGAAAAAGATAAAAGCAATTCGTCTAGAATTTCTGCAATGGATGAAAAAATCCGCGAGTTAGAGACTAAGCTCAATACTCAGAGGCTTACACTCACCCAGGAATCTATTCTTCAGTTAACTTCTGAGTTGGAGAGAAAGCGGACAGAAAGAAAGCGGTTTGCAGAAGATTCCTTAAGGGAATTACAGGAGCTCAGGTACAGGCTGTTCAACAAAGTCCAGGAAGAGGTAATTCCGATTATCGAAGGATTAGGGAAAGAAAGAAACCTGGATATAATTATGGATCTGGCTAGTAGCGGAGCTGTATATGTCAATACGACAATCGACCTCACAGAAGAAGTCATCAAAAGATACGATGCATCTAAGGCCGCAAAAAAATAAAGGCTTGCTTACTATAGAGAAAATCCTCAAGTCCCTTCCCCATCGCTATCCCTTTTTATTGGTGGATAGAGTATTAAAGCTCGAAAAGGGAAAGTGCATTACTGCCTTCAAGAACGTTTCCTATAACGAACATTTCTTCCAGGGGCATTTTCCTCATTTAAAGGTAATGCCTGGTGTTTTAGTTGTCGAAGCTTTGGCCCAGGCAGGCGGCATTCTTCTCTATCATTCCGTTCCCAATCCCGAGACAGTTCTTGTTTTTTTAACTACGATTAATAACGCGAAATTCAGAAAGCCGATTGTTCCTGGTGATCAACTGAAGTTAGAAGTGGAGATTCTAAAGCTCAAGTCAAAATATTCCTATATTTCGGGAAAAGCGTTTGTAGATGGAGAACTTGTTGCCGAAGCCGAGATTATGGCTTCATTTACAAATCTTGAGGAATTGAATGAGAGAGAATGAAATCTTTGTTCATTCCACAGCCACAGTCCATCCCAAAGCGCGATTGGATTCAGGAGTCAGGATAGGACCATATTCCTTTATCGGGGAAAAAGTTAGCGTCCACAAAAATACTAGAATCGATGCCAATGTCTTCATTGATGGCCAGACTGAAATAGGAGAAGACTGCCATTTTTTTCCATATTCTTCCATCGGAACAGAACCTCAAGACATTACTTATAAAGGAGAAGACACACTGGTTAAGATCGGGGATAGAAATATTTTCAGAGAATTCATAACTGTTAATCGGGGGACAGTCAAGGCTGGAGGGCAGACTGTTGTCGGGAATGATAATTATTTCATGGCTTACTCTCATATTGGCCATGACTGTTTTGTCGGTAATGAAACCATCTTTATAAACGCCGCCACTCTCGGAGGACATGTCACTGTCCAGGATTTTACTACAGTAGGGGCGTTCAGCGGCATTCATCAGTTCTGTCGGGTTGGAAAGCATGCCTTTATAGGTGGTAGTACGATAATAACTCAGGATGTTTTCCCCTTCTGCAGGGTCGCTGGAAGTCGTCCCGCTCTCCTTTTCGGGTTGAATGCTGTCGGCTTGCGGCGGAGAGGCTTTTCCAAGGAGAGAATCAAGGTTATTAAGGAAATATTCAAAATTTTTTTTTATTCCGACTTAAACAGCACTCAAGCCACAGATAAAATCAAAGAAAAATTCCCTCCAGGGGAAGATAGAGATGAGATCATCAATTTTATTCAGTCCTCCCAAAGAGGAATCATAAAGAAGACAGCTGAAAAATGGGACGACGAATTGGGATAATCGCAGGCGCAGGAGAATTTCCGTTTTTGTTACTTGCAGAGGCTCAGAAAATGGGCTATTCTTGTATAGTTGCAGGCATCAAAGACGAAGCCGAAACTGACCTTAGGAATAAGGTTGATATATTTGAATGGGTTGATGTTGGTGATATTTTAAACCTTATAGCTTTTTTTAAAAAGAATGGAGTCAAAGAAGCTGTGTTCGCTGGGAAAGTCGATCACCGGAAAATTTTTAATAAAGAAAAATTCAATGAGGCTTCCTGGCGCCTTTTGGCTCAAGGCAAAGACAGAGGTCCTGCTGCAATCTTAAAGACCATTATTGATTTTATGGCTAAAGAAGGAATCCAAATCACGGACCCAACTTCATTCGTCGCTTCCTCTTTTTGTCAGGAGGGTGTCCTGACAAAAACAAAGCCTTCGCCAGCTGCGGAAGAGGATATAGAGTTTGGCTTTAAAATTGCCAAAAGTATTGCTGACTTAGATATCGGACAGACTGTGATTGTCAAGGATAAGGCTGTTGTTGCCGTGGAAGGAATGGAGGGGACGGACGAGGCAATAAAAAGAGGCGGCCGGTTAGCGGGAGAAGAGACAGTCGTTGTAAAAGTAAGCCGTTCTTTTCAGGATGCAAGAGTGGATTTGCCTGCTGTGGGGCTCAATACTGTAAAAAGTCTTGTCGAGGCGAGAAGCAGAGCTCTTTGTATAGAAGCTCAGAGCATACCTTTTTTTCAAAAAGAGGAGGCTATCTCATTGGCTGACGCCCACAGAATTTCAATAGTTGTTAAGAAACCGTAAGAGAAAGGAAATAGAGAGAGGCACTTAGATCATTTTCTGGAGAAAGATTGATGGATAAAGTAAGAGTAGGAATAATCGGAGTAGGGTATTTGGGAACCCAGCATGCCAGGATTTTATCTTATCTGGAAGAAGCCGAGCTTAAAGGAGTTGTGGATGTTGATTTTAAGAAGGCAGTTGAGATTGGAAATCGCCATAGAGTTCAATACTATCAGAATTATGAAAACATGCTGGATGAGATTGATGCAGCTATTGTGGCCACCCCAACATCTGAGCATTTTTCTATTGCCATGAAATTATTGAGCAAAGGGAAGTCTGTTTTGGTTGAAAAACCCATGACAGAGACAGTGGAACAGGCGGAGAAGTTGGTAGCCACGGCTAATAAGAGCGGAACACTCCTTCAGGTTGGTCATTTAGAGCGATTCAATCCAGCTGTGGAAGCTGTGGAAAACGTAATCTCGGAGCCAAAGTTTATAGAAGCTCAGAGATTGGGATCTTTCTCGGCTCGATCCTTGGATATTGATGTAGTGCTTGACCTTATGATTCATGATTTGGATATCATTTTGGCTTTGATTAAGGATGATGTGAAAACTATCAGGTCTTCAGGAATACATGTCCTTTCAGAAAAAATCGATATTGCCAATGCCAGGTTAGAATTTAACTCAGGGTGTGTGGCAACCCTTACAGCCAGCCGCGTTCACCAGGGAAAGGTTAGAAAGCTGCGGATATTCGAGCCAACATCCTGTTATTCCATCGATTATATTGACCAGGAAGTCAAAATTTTCCCTTTAAACGGGAGACAGACTGATATTAAAATATTGAAGATAGAGAAGGAAGAGCCTCTTAAAAAGGAACTCAAAAATTTTTTCAGTTGTATCGGAGATGGAAAGAAAGGCAAAGTAAGCGGCGAAGAAGGACTTCGTGCCCTCAAACTTGCCTACAGCGTCCTGCAAGAGGCAGAAACATAAATTAGGCTATTCCTGCTGTTAACAATCAGCTTTCAGCTAAATAAAAAAGAATTATTCACTCATCTTAAAAAAAGAATCTTCCAAGCCTGAGTTGAAGGTTATGTCTGTGAGAGTCAGTTTCATATATTCCTCGCCGCCTTGAAAAATAATTATAGAGTAGGCTATTGTCATCCCGTTGACTTTTTTGAAATCAGCCTCGAAGGTTTCTTGTTCAACCTCAACTCCCATTGGGTCCATAGTAGTAGATTTGGTTTTATAGGTAAGATATGTTTTAGGATCAATATAATGAGTCGCTTTATGACCGTCGGAAAAAGTTTGCTCTAAAACCAAATATTCTTTCTCTTCAATTTTTTCCTTTCCCTTATAAGCAAAAGAAATGCCGTATTTTTCAGGATAGATATAGGCATCGATCCCTAAGGCCATCCTCTTCATATATTCTGCTTGCTGTTCAGGCATTTCTTCTCTACTTCCGGTCTGAGGATTAACCCCCCATGCTGTTTCTCCGTCAAATGCTTGAGTTATTATCATTCCCATCACTTCTATATCCATGCGTACTTTGTTTGGCTCTTTCTTATACATGGTCATCGACCCGGTCATGCCCATTTGTATCAGCTCTATGTTGCCTGAGGAAGTCATGTCTTTGATATTCTCGAGAGCTTTTTTTCCTCCCTGGGCCTCGACCATTTTTTTCAGTATGTCGGAAGCTTCCTGACTAAGCCCGGGAGAAGTCATTAAGCTCAAAAGAAAAAGGCTCAAAAAACAAGCGGAAAAGATTTTTTTCATGAATGCCTCCTATTTAATGGAAGGTAAATTGTAATAAGAAATTACTAAATAGTAAACATAAATATATTTATTTTTTTTTAGACAGGCAAGGCACAGTGAATTATTTTTTATCTGTGTTTTCTACCTTCCCCGGGCGGCTTCTGCTGAACCAAATGTGGATTCTATCCTGGCTTTCTTCCTCTAAGCGAGCGGTTTCGAACTTGACCCGGGAAAGATATTTACTATGAGCTCTCAGATAAGTCAATCCCTGCTCACAGAGAAAATCAAGCCAGTTCCCGTGGGCTGTTTCATCCATGAGTTCCGGTGTCTCCTCGACAAAGGTTATCTTGCGCCGCGTTGACAATTTGCTCTCGCTGGAAGATCGTCTCTTTATGTAAAGATTAACTCCATCGTATAGTTCAAGGTAATTCATATGGGGTTGCCAGCGAGAGGCCCAGCGGTAATAGCGGTCATAAAACTTGTTGTTGGAAGAACTTATTTTTTCATTAGCGTTCATTTCATCTGTGATAAATTTCCTCAGTTCCTCTCCTGCGTCCTTCCATCTTTTGTAAATAGGAAGAGAAAGGCTCCTGTAATAAGAAAACCAGCCGCGAGGAATCCAGTAGTCACGGAAGAGATATGGAGAATAATTGGAGAATTGCTGCACCCATTCATGGGAAGGATAGCCGTGGAGGTTGAGGTAGACATCGGGAAGCCAGCGGTTATAAAGATTACGCCTTACTTTTGCTTCAGGAAGGAGCGGCTTGGGTGCGTTGACCTGATGGCCGATATCTATGCCAAGAGCACTATATCGCCCAGCATGAAGGCTGTGGAAAGGAGTTAATTTTTGAAGTTCATAGGCCAACTCTGCCCCGTCAGGATTTTCCATCGGATGAATCACATAATTTATCTTTTTTACATATTCCTGGTGTGTTTTATCTTTTGCCAGGAGTTCAGCATATTTTAAGACGTAATTTGTAGAGGAGACTTCATTGGCATGCTGCCGAGCGCTCAGATAAAGTGTCGGCTTGAAGGTGATGAGGCGGGGAAGGGATGTGTATTTTTCTAGAGGAGTGAATATCTCCAATACAGGGATTTTTCTGTTCTCGTAAGACCTGCCAGCAAAATAGCTGAGGATAGAATTGAAGTGGCTTAGACGGTGGACGATGTCCAAACACATCTGGGGTGATATGATCTTGTCTGTGGGGACTATTAACTTATCTTTCAGCTGGGTCAAAGGAATAATTTCTCTCTCAAGCGCTTTTCTCGGAGATACGAGAAGAGGTTCTTCCTTTTCAAGTTCCTTATATCGGATTTTTATGGTTATCCTCTCGAGGCTTGGATAACTAAAGGATTGGATGATGCCTTCGCTCAATAGGCGTCTGTGTGAATCCATAAGATCAATGAGCATCAGATATTCAGCTTCCTTTTCAACCTTCACCTCTATTATCAAATTTTCAATTCTTTCTTTTTGGCCGTTATAAATAAAAGATGGGACTCGCAGTGCTTTGGATTTGATCGAGGGGAAGACAATTTTTTTGCTGTATTCTTCTTTCCCTTTCTCTTTCCATCTCAGATTAAGCTGGGGGCTCCGGGCCTGCCAGTCTTCAAAGATAACTTTTATTTTCCCCTTCCCGCCTTCCAGAGAAGGGTGAATTAGAGGAAGAACATTCCCCGGTGCCGAGTAGCGCGAGGTATCCTCTGGAGCATCCTTTTCCTCTATCTCAACATCTGTGATGCCCCTTAAAAAGTCGAGGGTGTCAAAATAAATTTCATCATGAATGGCCTCCAGGCTGCTTACAATTTCTTCATCCAATCCTAATTTATAATCAGGCTCGCTGAACCACATCTCTATAAGGATTCTTTTAAAGTAAGGCTGTTTGGAAAATTTGGGCTCGTTTCCTGTCTTCTTCATAATATAGGAATAGACAGCAGGAAGAATTTCATCCTGATAGTATTCCCAGAATCTTTCGAGGTCGCATTTTAGAGATTTATCCAGAACAGTTTCTCTCCCTTTTTCTATTTTTAACCAGCCTGTGGTGATTGTAACTTTTCCCCATTCAGGAAGCACTTTGAGGAAGATTGCTTCTCTTATTCGGGGAGAGAAGCTTTTCTTCAATAAGACTGTGCCTTTCTCATCGAAAGCTAGAACTTCGTAGACAGGATCTTTTTCCTTTTTTAGCTCAAATTCAATCCTCTCAAGAGGAAGATTGGCTTCTTTGGAGAGGATTTCATCAACAGGATAAAGTTCCTGGAGCCATCGATAGGGCTCGGAGTAAAATCGCTTGAGCTTGCTCAGGTTTTCCTTTTCTTCAGCAAAGCGGATTGTCAGGCGACTGATATTTTTACCGCTTAGAGAGGGGAGAATTTCCTCTAAAAGCCAGAAGAATCCCTGCTTATAAGCCGAGAAAACCTTGACTTCGAATCCAGAGATATTGTTTTGGCGGAGAAGTTTCTCGATCTGCATTTTTATTTTTTCTCTAACTTTTGGTGATTCGCTTAGACCTAAGTTTATTTTCAGAGGAAGCTTGGAGCCTTCGAGTGTTTTTATTTTCTCTTGAATCAATTTTAGTGCCTCATCTCCCTCCCAGATAAACTCTTTTTCTTTTTCAAAGATTGTTTTACTTTCCCTGAGCTCGAAACTCTTGATTTCTAAATTTTCTGGACGAGCTGAATTTTCAAAGAATTTCCTGGTATATTCTTCGAATTTTCGATTCTTTTGAGGTAGATAGAGTTCAGCTTTAATGGACTCGAAAACTTTGCCCTTTATATCCTTGGCAAGTTTTTCCATCTTTTGGTCGAAGTACGCTTCGGCACTGCCTTTTTCTCCCTTAAAGAATCCCTCTAAATCAGGAAGCACATCAGCAATTTGAGGATTGCCTTCTTTGTAGTCATCAAAATAGGGAAAGGTTTTGCTCAGGAAGGTCAAAATTTTTTCCAGCCCAAATCTATCTGCTCCGACAATCGCTAATGCATTGGATTTATTGAAAGCTTCAGGAACTACTTTTGCCATCCCCCAGCTTTTCTGCAAAGGCGGTATCTTTAATTTCCCCTTTTTGATCAGTTCTTTATTGAGGATGTTATCGTGGCCAATAAGGACTGGAGAGACTAATGCCTTTTGTTCTTCAATTTCTTTGTCCAGGAATAGAATAGGGAAGGAAGCTCCGGCTGTGTTTAAAACCAATCTTGATGCCAGTTGGGCTGAGCCCAGGAGGCCTGAATTTTGAGGGATGATGAGAGATGTATCAAGTTTGTCTAAAATACCGTCCTTATCAGTATCAGAATAGAATCCTTTGGCAGAGAATAAGCTGAGCAGGTCAAAATTCTTTCCGTTAGAGTGCGGCTTGATGGGAACTTTATAGGAAGGAGTGAGAATTCTCTTAGGGTATCCCATACGATGCAGAATGATTTTGGAGATTTCATTCTCGGAGCGAAGTTCAAAAGTTATCTGAGCACAGCCTGGATAAGAGAGAATCTCCGGGCTCAGTCCTTTTTGGTGCTGATGGCGAAGAAATTCAAGGTCTTCGAATGCTTTATCTTTTCGTTTTTTATCCGAAAACTCTATCTCGACTACTAGATTTCTTATCTCGCCTGAGCGAAACTTCAGTCTTCTTAAAGATTGATGAGGTGATTTTGTTTGCGGGAACTCGTAAAGAGCTTCTTTGATAATTATCCTTTCAGGTTTTGTATCTTTTTTTTCAAGGAATTGAGTTAAATCCTTCTCCAAAGAAAAATAGGTTACTCCTTCCTCTTGTCCCCAGATTTCCCAGATGTAGGGCCATCTGAGAAAAAAAGAGCGGCCTGCTCGTAGGAGCGCTTCTTCTGAGCCTGCAGTTAGAACCACCAGCGGCTTATTTTTATAATAGAGGAGAGAGACGAGTCCCTGATTATATTCGAGCTTGGGAAGATTTATCTTCTTTGCCTTTTTCAACTTTTTTATCCATTTTAGGTTTGTGCCGATAATAATCGGATTCTCGAGATTTTGTATGCTTTTAACTTCCGATTCTTTTTTCACGAGGGAAAAATCAATGACGAGACTCTCCAGATTAGCTCTGGCAGCAATATCTCCAGCTATTGCAAGCTCATGAGCTGTGGGCATGTCTGGGATGATTATATGGAGACAGACTTTTTCTCCCAAATTATCCTTGTCTAAGTCTTTGATGCCTTTACCAAGAAGATATATTTGAGAAAGGCTGGATGTTTCTGCTATCCCTCGAACACAGAAGGCGAGCATAATCGAAAGGAAGAGAACTTTTTTTCTCATTTTTTCTCCTTTTATCCCGTTTAGCTTTTACCCTGAATTATTCACGAAATAAAGATAGTGGCAGTTTTTATGAATAATTCAGGATACATATTTCACCTAGATTTTGAGCGTTTGACCTTTACAAGTCAACAGAAAATGCCATTACGAAAATGGGGCCTGGCCCCATTTATTCCCTAGGGCAAAAGCAACGTGTTTTTTAACCTTATTGCCTGAGCACCTCCTTATCGCAGAAAGCGAGATGTTTACAACTTGTAAGAGGTTCTTGATTTATTCTTATAGGTCCGATAGGAAAATTATTTAATGGTTGAAAATAATACTATATATTGTATAAATAAATAAAGAGGTTACATATATTGATTTTTTCTTCATATCGTGATAAATTTTTATATATGCCTTTATAGGAAAAAGCCAGCAAATGCACAGCGCCTCTGTCAAACTCCTGAAGTATATTATTATAATCATTCTTTTTTTCTGTATTTTTTGGGCGGCACCGGCTGAATTTGGAAAAGAGCAGACTTTTTTTCATGGATATCTGATCCAGAAACCCGTAGTAAAAATAGGACTCGGCGTAAATCTGCGAAGCATAAACATTTGTTCCTCTTCTGGAATGAAGGTATACGAGGTCAACGCAAGTTACAAACTTTTGGCTGATGACGCAGATGAGGTCTATATAAAAGGTCGGCGGAAAAAATTAACCGAAAAATATGTCATCCAGGTTGCTCAGAGTAAGAAAAGGGAAGAGGCAGAGATAATAGCTCAAGATCTGAGGCAAAAGATTAAAGCCAAGGTTTATGTTGTTGAGAATACGGAGAATGAAATTTCTGGAGCTTTTTTAGTCAAGGTTGGAGATTTTTTAACGAGAGGCGACGCATTGAGCTTCATCAAGAAACTGAATGAAATTGGAATTGCGGAAACCTGGATTTTGCGAGAAGAAATCACAGAGGAAGAGTCAAAACTTCTCTGGATTCTTGTAAATGATGAACTGAAGGGCTTAAGTGATAATGCGGCTCTTTATTTTGTTCCCAGCAATCCCCAGAGCTTTCTCACCTTTAACGGGCGAGATTACCGGGGTATATTTGTTCTCAGAGCCTCTCCCAAAGGTATTGTCCTGATCAATACTTTAAACCTTGAGGATTACTTAAAAAGTGTTGTTCCTAGCGAGCTTTCTCCCTATACTTACGGCGAACTTGAAGCCCATAAAGCTCAAGCTGTAGCCGCCAGAACATATGCAATCAGAAGCTTAGGACTGAATAAAAAACTGGGCTTTGATCTTGTTGCTTCGCCGAAAGCTCAATTTTACCAAGGAATGAGCGCTGAGCATCCTCTGAGCAGCAAGGCTGTAGAGCTAACGTATGGAGAGGTTGCCCTTTACAGAGGGAGAGTAATAAATGCTCTTTATACAAGTACTTGTGGAGGAATGACAGAAGATGTGGAAAACATCTTCACCGGTCCTGCTCTGCCCTATTTGAGAAGCATAGAGTGTGTTTACGAAAAGAAGAATGAGTGGTTGCTGAAGAGCAGAAATATGATAGAGCCTATTCATATGAGCGGAAAAAATATCAGTCCAGAAATTGCCTTTCTCATAAGTTTAAAAGTGATCCCTCCAGAAATAAATCCTGATTATTACAGAGAGGAGGGTTCTTTTACAGAGGCGACAGGCTGGATCAGGAATGCCCTGGATTTACTGGGAAGAAAGAATGAAAAGTTCACTCCAGAAGCTGCTCCCTTGAACTTTGTAACTCTTGGGAATCTTATTATTGATGCCTTTGATTGGCATAACAGAGTGGAAAATTTGCTGTACGACACAGAAAAAGATTACATCATGAAAGGTTTTGAAAACCTGAAAGGCCAGGAAAGAGATCGTCTGTCTTATCTCATTCAGGCAGGAATATTCCCGTCCTCGGAGGCAATCCTAAATTTGGAAAGACTCCTTTCAAGAGGAGAGCTGGCTTTTTGCCTGGGGAAGGTCATCCGGAATTATCAAAATATAGCTCACCAGGGAACATTCAAATCTCTCAACAAAGATACGATTGAATTGGAGGAGGAGAAAGAAAAGAAACAGTTCCTGCTCTCCCCCGACATCTTTCTATTGAGAAATGACGGAAGCGATTACTTTTTTGCTTCTCATGTTTATATCCTGGCAGGGGATGAGGTAAGGATAATCGAAAGGGAGGGAGAAGCCCGGTTGTTGGAAGTTATCTATCCTTCTCACACAAATATCATGGACAGGAGTTCGCCCTTCAACCGCTGGGAGTTAAGAATATCACATGAGGCATTGGAGAAAAGGATAAATCAGTATTATCCGGTGGGCGAGCTTGAGGATATTATTCCTCAAAGGAGAGGAAAGTCCCAGAGAGTTGTTGAGGTTTTAATCAAGGGCGGGGAGACTCAGACTGTTGTCAAAGGCTTAAGAATTCGGAGAGTTTTGGGCCTCAAGGAAACACTTTTTGTAATAGACAGAGAATATGATACGGAAGGCCGTATCACGCATTTCACATTTTATGGAAGAGGATTTGGACACGGAGTTGGCCTCTGTCAGGTAGGAGCTTTTGGAATGGCGCAGGCTGGAGCTGGTTATAAGGAGATATTGAAAAAATATTACCGGGGTATTAAAATAAGCAAAAAATATTAGTCTGAGATGAGGAGTAAACGATTGGATAAAAAAAATTTGAAAGAAGATCTTATTGAATTGGTCAAAGATAAGTCGTTAACAACAGGTGTTGTGCGGGTCCTTACTTCTGGAAGGACGAGTAATTATTATATCGATGCCAAAATGACAACTCTTGATCCAAAGGGAGCCGTTCTTACCGCGCGGATGATTCTGGATATACTCAAACCTTTTGATATAGACGCTATCGGCGGTTACACTTTGGGAGCAGATCCTATTGTCAGCGCTGTTGCTGTACTGAGTGCTGAGACAGAAAGGCCTTTGCCCGCCTTTATCGTTCGTAAAGAGCCAAAAAAACACGGGGAGCGAAAAATGATAGAAGGCCCTTTCGAAAAAGGCTGGAAGGTGGCTGTGGTTGATGATGTGGTGACAAGCGGAGGATCAACACTAAAAGCATGTCAAGCAGTGGAAGAAGAAGGAGGGAAGGTAGTTTTGACTTTGACTTTAGTTGATCGTCTTGAAGGAGGGAGGGAAAACTTGGAAGAGAAAGGTTACGAGTTTATTTCCCTTCTTACCCGGGATGATCTCCTGAAATAATAGCCTCCAGTAACTCGTCTCTTCGGGAGCAGGCCCTATCATGGGGAAGCTCAGATAATCGAGGGGAGCAAAATTTCTCTTCTCAATGGCAAGATCTGATCCGGAAGCATCTCCAAAACCTTTGTCCTGAACATAGCAACCAGTTATCACGGAAATGGAGATGCTTACATCTGATTCCATCCATTTGCTTTTTGCTGTCTTTTCGCTTAAAATTTCTTAACTTAATTTTTGAGTATTAAGGCATGACAGGTGAAAGGAAGAGAATAAGGCTAGGAACTGCCCTTATTCCTGTTGTTTTTTTAATCGTTGTTTTAGCCTTGACAATCGGTGTTTTCAAACAACCACCTCACATCCCATTAATCAGTGCTGCTGCTGTTGCTGCCTGCGTTGCCGTTATCTTAAAACATCCCTGGAAGGAAATTCAGGAGGGAATGGTTCATGGGATTATGCTGGCCATGGGCGCAATTCTGATTCTGATGGTTGTCGGCACGATGATCGGCACCTGGATTATGGGAGGAATTGTCCCATCAATGATTTATTATGGCTTAAAGGTTCTCTCTCCAGGAATTTTTCTTGTAGCTACTCTTATCATCTGTTCAATCGTTTCTCTGGGAACAGGATCTTCTTGGTCGACAGCTGGAACAGTCGGAGTTGCTCTAGTCGGTGTGGGTCAAGGCCTGGGAGTTCCGGTTGCTATGGTAGCCGGAGCAATTATTTCAGGAGCTTACTTTGGTGATAAAATGTCCCCTCTCTCAGATACAACCAATCTCGCTCCTGCTGTGGCAGGAACGGATCTGTTTTCCCATATAAGACACATGGTCTACACTACTGGTCCAGGATATATTATTTCAATTATTCTATTTGGGTTGCTCGGAACTAGATTTTCGGGAGGGGGTATGAGGGCAGAAAATATCGAGGTAATTCTTTCTACCATCAAATCAAATTTTTTCATTCACCCCATTCTTTTGCTTCCTCCCCTTTTGGTTATTGTGATGGTAGTAAAAAAGATTCCTCCTTTACCTGCTCTGTTGGGAGGAACTGCCTTGGGTGGAATTTTTGCTATGATTGCACAATCAAAGCCTTTAGCCGAAGTAATCCAGGCTGCTCAATCCGGGTATGTTTCTCAGTCAGGAGTAAAGATGGTGGATGACTTGCTGACCAGAGGCGGTCTTGAGAGTATGATGTCAACAGTAGCCTTGATAATCTGTGCCCTTTCCTTTGGTGGCATAATGGAGAAAACAGGGATGTTAGAGGTTTTAGCCAGAGCCCTCCTTAGCAGAGTAAAGAGAACAGGGTCACTTGTGGCAACTACTATTTTCAGCTGCATCGGGCTGAATGCAATTGCCTCAGACCAGTACATAGCGATTGTTATTCCAGGAAGGATGTACAAAAATGCATTTGACGAGCGAGGCCTTCATCCTAAAAATCTTTCTCGCTGTTTAGAAGATGCAGGAACTCTTACTTCTCCTCTCATTCCCTGGAATAGCTGTGGTGCTTTTATGCATGCGACCTTAGGAGTAAATCCTCTTCTCTATCTTCCTTATGCCTTTCTGAATCTATTGAATCCCCTCATTTCTTTGTTTTATGGCTACACCGGGATTACTATGGAAAAGATAAAAGAGCCAGACTGATACTTTGGTGGGGTCAGGTCTTGCTTTTTGCCTTTGCTCATGCAAACGTAATTTATACTCAGGTATTACATCGCGGGCGATCCCGCTTTTTTTATAAATGGGCAAGGGGGCGTGGTGGTCTCATCCTGAAGATAGGAAATATCTATGCCGCCCTCACTCATCCTTGCAGTGGGATTTTAATGCGTTTGTATGAGATTATTGAGACAAGCAAAAAGCAAGACCTGATAATCATCTAGAAGGGAAAACTACACGAAGGTTTATACACGTGGTAAAATTCAATAAAAAAAAGGAGGTTTTCACGTGAAATATTTTGTTGGAATGGATCTTCATTCAAGTAATACCGTCTTGAGTATTATTGATGAGAAAGGAAACCGGGTGTACAAGGCCAAAGTGGCTAACTTCTTGCCACTGATTCTAAATGAG
>Ga0209986_10000399_pt1 | contig 41528 bp, 37 predicted proteins | sample BlataG_FD_183168 | JGI IMG/M metagenome (GOLD analysis project Ga0209986, IMG submission 183168) | Deep subsurface microbial communities from Black Sea to uncover new lineages of life (NeLLi) - Black_00105 metaG (SPAdes) (version 2) | ecosystem: Environmental > Aquatic > Marine > Oceanic >... | reverse complement strand
CTTCGGCTTTCATCCTCCTACTATATATTTTCCCTTAATAGTGAAAGAAGCCTTGATGATTGAACCTACCGAGACCGAGTCCAAGGAAACCCTGGATGCCTTTGTATCTTCTATGATTCAAATTAGAAAAGAGATAGAAGAGGATCCCTCTTTAGTTAAAGAGGCTCCTTATAATTTGTCCATTGGTCGGCTGGATGAGGTAAAAGCGGCCAAAGAGCTAAAGCTAAGATGGGAAGAAAAAAAGAGTGGCGGTTGATTGATTCTGGCTATCTAGATGCCTATACCAATATGGCTATAGACGAGGCCGTATTCCTGATGAGAGAGAAACTGGGCCTTCTTGCTAGTCTTCGATTCTATAGCTGGAAGCCGGTAGCTATCTCCATCGGCTACTTTCAGAGAATAGAAGATCCTTCCTTAAAAGAATATAAAAGACAAAAACTCACCATTGTGAGGCGCTTTACCGGAGGAGGCGCGATACTTCATAGAAATGAGATAACCTATTCTTTAGCTTGCTCTACCCATGAATTTCCTACCTTTAGGGATATTACAAAAACCCAGCAGTTAGTTCATGAGGCTATAATCCTCGGTCTACAAAATTTGGGGATAAATGCCGAGTTAGAAAGAAAAGAGACCAAAGGACCTGATCCCTATTTTTGTTTTGTCATTCCCTCAAAATATGACGTCGTTGAAGAGGGTAGAAAAATTGGGGGAAGCGCTCAAAGGAGAAGAAACAGAGCCTTTTTCCAACACGGATCGATCCTGATGGATAATAAGATCACCTATGAAAGCAGAAAAGAAAAAAAAGATAGGGGGAAAATTATAGATAGTCTAGTTTGGGGATTTGAGAAAGGATTGGGGATAAGATTACTACCTGGCCATTTAACCAAACAAGAAGTAAAATTATCCCAGGAGTTAAAGGAGATCAAATACAGCACTCGAAACTGGAATTACCGAAGATAGATATAGTTTCCTCTTCCTGTAGAGTCACCTTCTTAAACTGAAAGTCGGGAAAAGATGGAATTTACCGAAACAGTAGAAAAGTTAGAAACAAAGCTGCGTAAAATTGCTGGCGATGTTACCCATAATAGGGCGGATCAAGATGATTTATTGCAGGAAGGGTGACTCTATCTATGGAAAAATAGAGAAAAACTGGAGAATAAGACGATATCTTATGTTTTGACGGGCTGTTATTTTCGGTTCGTTGATTATCTTAAGCAAGGTAGAAGTATTGACAGTAAGGTAAGGAAAAATGTTACCGGAGATTCCCAAAAATTTCATATCGTTTTTCCTAAAGTGCTGAATTAAAGAGCGATTGAGAAGATGATAAAGTGGAAAAGGACTTTTTGCATGTCAAAGCTTAAGATTTTAGGTAGAATTTGGGGAAACTCTCATTTTTCCTTGACAGATTCATCTTGGATGGCATAATTGATATAGATACTCACGCTTTTACAGACGTGGTGCTTTCATAATTCAAGCTCCGCTTGTCCTGCAATTCTTGCAGGAAACGCTCTCATCCCCATCCTTACAGGTGGGGAGTTAGCACTAAATCTAATAAGGAAAAACTCTTTCCTTGGAGGAGCTTGACGAACCTGATAAAGAGGAGGAGGCAATGAGCAAAATTACATTGGGCATCAATAATTGTTTTGCAGTAAAAAGATGGCCAGAGCCTGAAGAATGGTGCAGAATAATAGCAGAAGAATTGAAACTCAGGTACGTACAATTTAGCTGGGATTTACTTGATCCAGGGGTTAGCCAGCCAGCAAGACGTAAAATGAGTGAGAAAATAAAAAAGACAGCCGAGAACTATGGTTTGGAAATTCATACTACCTTTCCCGGTATTGCCTCGTATTCCTTTAATCAACTTCTCCATCCAGACGTAGGGATTCGTCATGATGCCCTGCGCTGGTGTGAGGAGGCAGTATTTATGACCAGTGAAATGGGAGCACGAGGAACGGGAGGACCTCTTGGTGCTTTTTCTATGAGAGATTTTAATACACCTTCTCGGAAAGAAAGTTTAATCAAGCAATTAATTGAGTCACTTCAACATCTGGCACAATTGGCTGCCCTCGAAGACCAGGAATTTTTTCTGTGGGAACCAACACCTTTAGCCCGGGAGATATGCCACACAATGGAAGAAGCCAGGAATTTCCACACTGAAGTCAATAAAGGGTCTGCCGTTCCCATCAATTTTTGCCTTGATGTAGGACACCAGTGTGCAGTGGATACATCGGGTAAAGATAGAGACCCTTATGCATGGTTAGAGGAGTTCGCCCCCCTATCTCCGGCAATTCACATCCAGCAAACCGATGGAATATTGGACTCACACTGGCCCTTCACAAAAGAATTTAATAAAAAGGGAATCATTGAGCCTGAAAGGATACTGAAGAGTATCCAGAAATCCGGAACAGACGAAGTATATTTGTTCCTCGAAATAATACATCCCTTTGAAGCTGATGAAAAAAAGGTATTAGAAGATATTAAGGAGAGCGTCGAATACTGGAAGAGCACTACCAGTATAGACTATTAGAGCTCTAGCCAACGGGCAGCCGCGGGTCAAAAAGTACCGGTTTCTATGTCAAAATTCCAAAATAGGTTAGGGCAGTAAACATCTGCCAGTAAATTCGTTACTGGAGACGAATGTGACCTTTGGCAGTAGGACTTGAAAATGGCTGACAGATACCCCACCGTCGTAGACGAGAAGAACAGGTAGCACCGAAAAAAATTTTTGAAGAAAAAGGAGATATTATGAGTTCTGTTCGATACGATCAATTGATTGTGGGCAAACATAAACATGAGATTGAAACACCCGCTCTTCTTCTTTATGCAGATCGCCTGGAAAGAAATATTGATAAAATGGCAGCCTTTTTTTCGCAGGTCGAGTGCAATCTTAGACCCCACTTCAAGACTCATCGTCTTCCTGTTATAGCTCACAAGCAGATCAAGGCAGGCGCCCGGGGTATCACCTGTGCCAAGATCAGCGAGGCTAAAGTTCTTGCTGAAAGCGGCGTGAGGGACGTACTCATTGCTAATCAGATTGTAGGAGAGAGAAAACTTGAGCAATTGGCCGGTTTAGCACATCACAGTGACATCATAGTAGCAGTTGACAATGTGGAGAATGCCTCTCAGATGTCAGCTATTGCCGTCAAAAGAGGGGTGAAAGTCAATGTCCTTGTAGAGATCGACGTAGGGATGAACCGATGCGGTGTTGGGACGGAAGAGGAGGCTTTAGCGCTTGCGAAAACTATTTTGGACCTGAAAGGAGTTCGCTTGAGAGGTCTTATGGGATACGAAGGTCATACCGTGCTGATACCAGATTACGAACGAAGAAAGAGTGAATGCCGCAAAGCTCTCGTTCGGTTGGTGCGAGTCCGGGATTTTCTGGAGAAAAATGGGGTACCCATAGAAATAGTAAGTGCCGGCGGCACCGGAACGTATACCATAGCCGGTCGCTACCCTGGAATCACCGAAGTCCAGGCAGGATCCTATGCTACCATGGATACGCAATACCGAAAAATCGGAATAGATTTTGAAATTGCTCTTTCCCTTATGACAACCATCATCAGTCATCCCACAGAAGAAAAGTATATTCTGGATACCGGGCTAAAATCATTAACCAATGATATGGGAATGCCTGAACTAATTGAGGCACCTGGGGCAGTTATTGATGCCATGCACGAGGAACACATGCGTATACTCTGGAAAAATCCGACCAGGAATCTCAAAATGGGAGACAAATTAGAATTTTATCCCAGTCACGGGTGCACCACCATCAATCTACACGACCTCTGCTATGTGGTCCGAAATGATGTGGTCGAGGCAGTATGGCACATGAAAGCCAGAGGAGCCTCTCAATAACGCTATATCACAGGCAAGATGCGTATTGTTGGTCTCTTAAGGCGCCGATAACGTTGTATTCCTCTGGGTATGGTTTTACGTTTACCTCGGGCTATCTTAAACTATGGGATGGATGGGCAGGTCTGGAGATAGAACCTAAGAAAATGAGCTATGTCTCAAGAAGGAGGAGATAAAGATGAAAAGAAAAATAGTACAAATAGGTATATTGGTTAAAGATCTTCAAAAGTCGATGGAAAGGTTCTGGGAAACTTTGGGCATAGGACCCTGGGATGTTTACACCTTTGGTTCAGATACAGTCAGAGAGTTTATTTTCTATGGCCAACCCGTCAAAGAGCCCTTCGCATTTAAGATCGCCTTGGCTAAATTCGGAGATATTCAATTTGAACTTATGCAGCCCGTAAAAGGTCCCAACATTTATGAGCGTTTCTTGAAAGAAAAAGGTGAAGGTTTTCATCATATCAAGGAAAAAGTTGCCGATGATGAGATGGAACACACCCTGGAGAAGTTCAGAAAAAAGGGAGTCGAAGTCATTCAGAGTGGTAAATGTGGTACGGACGTGTTCTGCTATCTCAATACCGAGCCGACCCTGGGGATTATCTATGAACTTGGAAATGACGGGGAAGTAGGACCTCCAGAGAGACGATATCCTCCAGATAAATAAACTTAAGTTCTACATCACGTTCTTTTTCGGAACGCGTCCCGCTCAAAATAAGCGGGTCTTTTTTGTGGCAAGGAGTATAATAATGAAGTATTTACTGGGCATTGATGTAGGGACTACGGGAACCAAGGTTGTTTTAGTAACAGAAGCAGGCAAGGTTACAGCGAGCGCCTTCGAAGATTACCCTTTGTCAACTCCTCAAGTAGACTGGGTAGAACAAGACCCAGAAGATTGGTGGAAGGCTACTATGAAAGGAATAGCTAAAGTCATGGGTGATGCTTCTGTCAAGACTCGTGAGATTGCTGGTATAGGATTATCCGGCCAATACCATGGAGCTGTCCTGCTTGACAAAGCCCACCACGTTCTTCGACCTTGTATTCTTTGGTGTGACCAACGAACCACTGAACAGGTTGAATATATAAGTAAAAGAATAAGCAAGGAAGAGCTGTTGAGGATTACCGGTAATCCGGCTTCTTATTATTTTACTGTATGCAAGATACTCTGGGTAAAAGAGAATGAACCACAAGTCTATGAGAAGTTATCTCATTTTTTACTTCCTAAAGATTATGTTCGTTTGAAACTTACGGGTAATTTGGTTACTGATGTAACTGATGCTTCCGGAACTCTCCTGCTGGATGTCCCTGAGAGAAGGTGGTCTTCCCAAATAGTGGACAAACTTGATTTAGACAAAGACATATTACCGGATTGCCGAGAATCAATAGAGATCTCTGGCGCAATTACCAAAAAAGCCAGTGAATTAACGGGACTTAATTATGGCACACCAGTGGTTGCCGGAGCCGGTGATCAATCAGCTCAAGCCATAGGCACCGGAGTCATTAAGGAAGGGGTTTTGGCCTGTACCATGGGTACCTCGGGAGTTGTCTTTGCTCCTACCAGTCTTATTCGACACGACGATCGAGGTCGATTAGATAGTTTTTGCTTTGCCATTCCGGATACCTGGCATACAATGGGAGTTATGCAATCGGCAGGTGGATCGTTAAGATGGTTTCGCGATACTCTGTGTGATGCCGAAATAAAAGAGGCTGAAAATAAACGGCAAGATGTTTACCAACTCATCGTGGAACAGGCAGAAAGAGTACCTGCGGGAAGCGAAAATCTCATATTTTTGCCTTATTTGAGTGGAGAAAGACACCCCCATTCCGATGCAAAAGCGAGAGGGATTTTCTTTGGATTGGATATGCGTCACCATAAAGCTCACATGATAAGATCTATTTTGGAAGGGGTTGTTTTCGGATTAAGGGATTCTATAGAAGTTATGAAGGAACTCCATATACCAATTAGCGAGATTCGGGCTACCGGAGGGGGTGCGCGCGCCAAGCTGTGGAAGCAAATACTGGCTGATGTAACTAATTCAAAAGTTATAACGGTGAATTCCTTGGAGGGTGCAGCTTATGGTGCAGCAATACTGGCTAGTGTAGGGTCGGGTTTGTATAATAGCGTTAATGAGGTTTGTAATCGACTGATTAGAGTCATAGAAGAGACCTATCCTATTAAGGATAACGTAAAAAGATATGAAGACTATTATTTATTATATCGTTCTTTGTATCCCCTTTTAAAAGATAAGTTTGCTGAACTTTCTTCACTGTAATAGAAATATCTAGGAACGTGCTGGAAAAGTACATCATTTGGTGGTCTCAAGGTCAGAGTCTGGTGCCAAATTGTGCCAAAAGTGTCATTGGGAACGATTCAAGTAGTCCCTTTTCGGTTAGGTTTGACGTGATTTAATTCGGTTTAAAAAAAGAGGAGTCATGATGACACAAACAGTAGCATTACTTGGAGCTGGTGGAAAAATGGGTAGTCGATGTAGAGATAAGCTTATGAAAGAAAACTATAGGCTTTTACTCTGTGAAGAAGGTGATGGTCTGAAAAAACTTCAAGAGAAGGGTTTGAAAGCTACGCCCGCTGAGGAAGCTGTACCTGTTGCCGATATTGTTATTATGGCTGTTCCCGACATTTTGATGAGTAGCATCGCTAAAAATATAACTCCCATGCTTAAAAGCGATGCTACCATGGTTCTCCTTGATGCAGCTGTTCCCTATGTCGGGGGGATTCCCATGAGGGATGATGTGACCTATGTGGCAGCTCACCCGTGTCACGTCTCCCCCTTTAAGGAGCAGGAGACTCCTGTAACGAGAAAAGACTGGTGGGGCGGTAGAGCAGTCCAAGACATCATAGTCGGCTTAATACAGGGTTCGGAGGAGAACTTCACTAAGGCAAAGGAGCTCTGCTGTGAGATGTGGGGTCCTGTTGATAAATGTCACAGAGTCACCCTTGAACAGATGGCTATACTGGAACCGATGGTAGCAGAAGTTCTCGGGGCTGCACTCGCATCTGTTTTAAAGGAAGCAGTTGACATTGCTGTCAACGATCATGGCGTGCCAAAAGAAGCTGCCGAATCATTTATGCTGGGTCATGCTTGCATTGAATTAGGTATTGTTTTTGGAACCACCGACGCTCTTTTCTCTGATGCATGCAAGGTTGCTATCAAATTAGGGAAAGAATGGTTTTTTAAACCCGATTGGAAGAAGGTATTGTTTGAACCAGAAATGATCCGAAAAACAATAAATCTTATGTTACATCCAGAAAAGCTGAAAAAAGATGATAATTGATACACATGCTCATCTAGGTAAAGATAAGGTTTTTGACGAGGAGTTCGGTGAAGAAGAACTTATCGAGGCTCAGAAGCGAAACGGGATCAACATAACAATTGTCCAGCCTGCCACCGTCAATTCCATTGAGGATGTCAAAAAACAGCACGACAGGATATTCGAGCTTTGCAAGCGATATCCAGGTCGTTTCTACGGTATGGCCAATCCCAATCCTCATTTACCTGAAAATATCTACGAGGTGGAACTTCGGCGTTGTATAAGCAAATTAAAGTTTGTGGGAGTAAAACTTCAACCATTTGCTCATGCGGTTAATCCGCTTGGTCATGATGGACGAAAGGTATTTGCTCTGGCAAACAAACTGAAAATTCCAGTAATGGTCCATACCGGATCGGGAATTCCATGGTCAGAACCCTCTTTATTGCATCCGATCGCCGAGGAGTATTCGACGGTGAAAATTATTGTTGCGCATGCAGGTATGATGGTTTTTGCCTCAGAAGCAGCTTATCTTACCAAGAAACACGTGAATGTATTTCTTGAGTGTAGTTGGACAGCTGGTTTTCTTATTAAAGAATGGATAAAATGTATTGGCAAAGACAGAATAATGTTTGGTTCGGATCATGCCGATAACGCAGCAGTAGAGTTAATAAAATACAGAAGCATTGGATTAACAAATGAGGAAATTGATTGGGCACTAGGTAAAACAGCCAAATCTGTCTTCAGACTGAAAACAAATCTAAATAAAAATGAATAATGAATGAGCCTCTTATTAAAACAGACTCCAATAATCTTCTCTAAAGTGAAAGGATGGGTCAAAAATCGAAGCGAGAGGGGGTGATACTGCTTAACAAGCACAAGACCCTAGGTATAAAGTCCGCATAGAAGGAGGTGAGAGATCGCACCTTACCCTGACGGAGGTATGTCGTGACAGGGAAAAAGTATAGATACGGTCAAGATCGTCAAAGATAGCATGGCTTATCCACTCATATCATGCTCAGAATGGCACAGTAAGAGGTTGACGATGGTTGTTTTAGAACACAAAGGGATATTACGTAAGAAGGAGGAAAGCTAATGAAATTGAACAAGAAAAATGCGTGGGTGGTTTTTGTCTGTATTGTTCTTGTGTTGGGTGCAGGAGCAGCTTTTGCTCAGCGTAGCTCTATGAAGGTGGCTATAGAAGAAGGGAAAAAATATGCTGGCAAAACTATTGTTTTTCCCACTGAATCAGGACTGTTCATGCAAGGTCCTCTTGCTTTGGCTCCTCAGTGGGAGAAGGCAACCGGCATGAAGGTAGAGGTAGTGGGTATGGACTACTACGCTCTTCATGACAAGCAGATTGCGGAACACCTGGCGGCAACAGGAGCGTACGATATTGTCCAATACTCCCCTTTGTGGGTACCTGACTTCATAGCTGCTGGCTTGATGGAACCCTTAGACCGTTACGTTGAGAAGTACATGAACAAGGAAGATCTTGAAGACATTCCGCCTATTGTCCGCAAAAACCTGATGATGTGGGGGGGTACGTTCTACGGTTTGCCCATCGACCTAGATATACTCACTCTCTTTTATAGAAAAGATCTGTTTGAGGATTCCCAGAATAAGGCGGAATTTGAGTCCCAATATGGGTATGAGCTGCGATGCCCACAAACTTGGAGGGAATTTCAGGAGATAGCTACATTTTTCACCGCGAAGTATGCTCCAGACATTTATGGTGCGGCGATACAAAGAGCAATGCAGACTTATACCTGGTTTGAGGCTCCTTTTGTGGCTTACGGAGGAAGATACTTCAATCCCGAAACGATGGAACCTGAGATCAACAACGCTATCGGAGTAAGAACTCTAACGGAAATGGTAGAGCAAAACAAAGTTATGCCTCCAGGCATAGAGACATGGGATTTCATGGATGTTCTAAGTGCTTGGTTGTCTGGGAAAGTGGCCATGATAATTACCTGGCCTCCAATTGGCCGATGGTCAGAGGGCTATGGGACCTACACCAAGCAGCTCGCATGGGTTCCCAAGACAGAAATTGCCGGAAACGTTGGTTACGGACCTATGCCCCTGGGAAGATCAACTCATGCTGGTTGTTTCTCCCTGGGTGTGAATTCGGGGAGCAAGAACAAGGAAGCAGCCTATCTCTTTGCGCAATGGGCGAGCAGTCCTGAAATCAGTCTTCAGACAGTTATGCTTCCCTTTGCGCTTTGTGATCCCTGGAGAATATCCCATTTTGAAGCTCCCCTTTATCGAAATGCCTGGGGAAATGCTGGTGAATACCTGGATACTTTAAAAGAATCCGCTATGCACGGCGTATGGGAGTTGGCTATTCCCGCAGCGTTCGAATACTTCCGTGCTCTGGAGGAGGCTATGACTGCCGCATATGGCGGAAAAGATGTCCAGGCAGCTTTAGACGAAGCGGCTGACAAGTGGGAGAAAATCACCAACCGATTGGGTAGAGAGACTCAGAGGAAGTTCTACATTGAATGGCTAAGATCTGTAGGGCAGAGTCCGTAGTAGCAGGATCGGACGTCAATCCCGGTCCTCTCACAGGAGGACCGGGATACTCCAAAACTTTTTTTGTCCACTAAGACTATGGGAAAAAGAAGATGATACGACTTAAGAGTAAAAAGACGTTGCCGTTGCTTTTTGTGCTCCCCACCATGGGTATACTGTCCTTTGTAACTATTTTTCCCTTTATCTATGCCTTTGTACTCAGTTTCTTTCAATGGGATTATCAGATTATGGGAAGACCTTTCATAGGAATCCAGAACTACCTGAATGTGTTTCAAGACGGAAGATATTTTAGTGCTCTCGGGACAACAGTTATTATCTTGTCTGCAGCACTGGGTCTGGAGTTTATGCTGGGACTTGCACTTGCTCTCATATTCGTGGAAGAGTTTAAAGGGAGAAACGCTGTGCTCGTAATGGTAGTATTACCAGTGATGATGCTTCCCATAGTAGTCGGATATACCTGGAAGTTGTTATGGAACGACCAATACGGGCCTATTAATCATATTCTCACTGGGCTTCTAGGAAAAGAAATTAATATTCTCTGGTTAGCAAAAACTCCAACTGCCTTCATAAGTATTATCGTTACGGATTTGTGGGAGTGGACCCCTTTTATTTTCCTGATATTGCTCGCTGGACTAACATCTCTTTCTCCTGAAATATACGAGGCAGCAGCGATAGACGGAGCTTCTCCTTGGGCTCGATTCAGAAGCATCACTCTCCCCTTAATGCGCCCCGTAATCGGGGTGGCGCTGCTCTTTCGAGGTTTGGAGTCTTTCAAAATCTTTGACATAATCGTTGCTCTTACTCAAGGAGCACCAGGAACCTCTACTGAAACAATCTCTTTGTACCTGTATCGCATAGGATTTCAGTACTTTCGTATGGGGTACGCATCTGCTGCTAACATTGTACTTCTAGTTGCGGTCGGTTGTTTCCTTGTTGTTGCAGTTAGACTGTTAAGAATAGAACGAGGGGGATAGGTATGGGTGATAAAAGACATATATACACTAATAAAGAGCCAAAACGTATTCAGAAACGGAAAAACTTGAAGGCGGTGAAGATAGCTCGCTACGTCATCGTCGGCCTAGCAGTAGCATTTGCTCTCTTCCCTATAGTATGGACTGTATTAACTTCGGTTAAGTTTCCTTCTGACATTCTGCACAGTCCGCCAATCTGGTTACCCAAAGAGCTAACCTTTGCTCACTACATAGGGGTTCAAGAATTGAACGGATATAAGTCCTTTAAGGATAGTTTAATAATTGCTGGCTTGAGTACCGCTTGTGTTGTCGTAATAGGTTCCTTGGCGGCCTACAGCATCACGCGCTGGAAAACCGGGGGCAAAAGCTTTCCTTTTGGACTTCTAACCTTACGAGTTCTCCCACCTATTGCTGTGGTTTTTCCAGTATTTCTTTTCTTTAAAGAACTCCGTATAATTGATACGTATCTTGCTATAATCTTAATGCACCTTGTTTTTAATCTACCTTTTACCGTATGGATGATGAGGGGATTCTTTCGGGAAATTCCCCAAGAGGCGCAAGAAAGTGCCAGAATTGACGGATGTTCTGAGGTAGGAGTTTTTTGGAGAGTCGTCTTACCATTAGCCGCGCCAGGGTTGATTGTAACCGCGATGTTTTGTTTTATCTTTAGCTGGCAGGAGTACCCTTATGCGCTCATTCTTGCTAGGCGACGAGTAATTCCTCTTTCTGTTTTCTTACCATCTTTGTTTGGCCAGCAAATGATTATGTGGGGTGAAGTAGGAGCTATTTCAACAATTTCTATGTTGCCTCTCTTTGCCCTAGGCATTTTGGCCAGGAAATACTTTGTTCGAGGACTAACTATGGGTACTGTAAAGTAGCAATGTAGTCACTGTCACTCCTTGCTCTCGGGGCCTCTCTTCTCTCTTGTCTTTTTTTGCTGTAGAGAAAAGGCTGGTGCGAAGAAGAGAGGCGAGTCTTTTCATAATACCACGTATAGTCGCTTTTGTTAGCCAAAGATCTATTACTTAGCCTATGCCTAGCCTTGAGACAGGGAAATATCGATGAAGAGCTTTCATGTGGGAAATCTGCACCCACGGTCCGGTGAAGATTATAGTAGGGGAGGTAATTATGAAATTGGAAAATAAAGTTGCTTTAGTAACTGGGAGTTCGAGTGGAATAGGAAAAGGAATTGCAGTAGGTTTTGCTAAAGAAGGCGCCGATGTAGTAGTTAATTATCACTCTAGAAAAAATTTAGCGGAAGAAACGGTTAACATTGTCAAAAAATTGGGGAGAAGAGCAATAGCTATTCAAGCCGACGTAGCCAAAATTGATGACGTAACCGGGTTAATTGATGGAGCATGGGCTATGCTAGGGAAAATCGATATTTTAGTGAATAACGCCGGTATAAGTCCCGAGGTGCCTTTTCTAAAAGTGAGCGAGAAAACCTGGGATAGAGTCTTGGCTGTTAATCTAAAAGGAGCTTTTTTATGTAGTCAAGCGGTTGCCAGGAAAATGGTGGAAAATAAAATCTCCGGTAAGATCATAAATGTATCCTCGGTTAACGGATTTCAGGTAGAACCTGGTAGAGCCCACTATAATGTCTCTAAAGGTGGTCTTGATATGCTTACTGCATCCATGGCGGTGGAATTGGGGTCTTACAATATTAATGTTAACGGACTTGCTCCAGGAGTTATTACGGGAACAGATATAGTGCCGGAGGGATTTATGGAGGACCCTCAATTTAACGAGGCGGTACTTTCAAAGACTCCCCTCGGCAGACTCGGTACGGTGGAGGATTGTGTGGGAGCCGCTGTTTTCCTGGCTTCTGATGATTCTAAATATATTCAAGGACATACAATTATTATCGATGGAGGTTTATCAATACAGCAGTATCGAAGAATAGAATAATCGAGAATGCTCCCCCAACATTCGTGGATGGTAGGAATAGATAGATTTAAACCCGGATTATGTAAACTAAAGCTCTTTTACACCGAGGAACGAAGAAAATGGCATGTCCTTGTTTGAATTTCATCGAGAGAAACTCAAAAGGCCTTTTCCTCTCTGGGAAGGTAAAAGATGCAATTTTCTCAAAAGGCGCGTTTCTTGACAAGGGAAAAAAATTTGTTTAGAATTAATCCTAATGATGACCAATCCTTCTATCTTTGATTCGAAGAGGGGCTAATGTCATACGAAAATACACTATTAGTAATCAAAGGTGCTTCTCGGAGTTTTGGGGAAGTGGTGGCTGTGAAAAATTTTAGTCTTCAAGTAAAAGATGGGGAATTTGTTTGTTTACTCGGCCCAAGTGGATGTGGAAAAACTACTCTACTGCGAATTATTGCCGGTTTTGAAACACTTGATTCAGGTGATGTTTTGATCAATGGCAAGAGTATTATTGATCTTTCGCCTCATAGAAGGCCAATGAATATGGTTTTTCAAAATTATGCTCTTTTTCCACATATGAGTGTTTTCGAAAACATTGCATTCAGTCAATTTCTAAAGAAAAAACCTAAGGAAGAAGTGGCAAGGAAAGTCAGGAAAATGCTCCAGTTAGTTCAACTGGAAGGTTTTGAAACAAGAGGACCTAACCAGATTTCGGGTGGGCAGTGTCAAAGAGTGGCTCTCGCTCGGGCTCTCATCAATGAACCAAAAGTCTTATTGCTTGATGAGCCGCTCGGGGCACTGGATTTGAAGATAAGGAAGCAGATGCAAATTGAACTCAAAAATATTCAAGACAAGCTCAGAATAACTTTTATCTATGTGACACATGATCAAGAAGAAGCTCTAGTAATGTCAGACAGAATTGTATTAATGAATGAGGGAGAAATAATGCAGGTTGGTACCCCAAAGAGTATATATAACCACCCGAATTCTAAATTTTCGGCAATGTTCGTTGGAGAAAACAATCTCTTAAGAGGAAAGGTTGCCAAAGTTGACAGTGACTGCTTGGTAATTTCCGTTGATGGATTGGAGCTGTTTGCGAATAGAACCATTAATGTAAAAACTGGAGATCCAGTTACTTTAGCAATAAGACCAGAAAAGCTCAGGATAACTGGTGAGCTAGAGGGCAAATCATTTGGTAACCAGATTAGGGGAAAAGTGGTAGATACGGTATTTTTTGGTTCTGTTGTCAAGTATTACCTGCGGATATCGGGAAATATTACTATGGTAGCCGAAGACAAAATAACAGACGAAAGTAATAGTAGAAGCATCAAAATTGGTGATGGAGTCACTTTAGGGTTTACAAGAGAAAGTCTTAACGTTTTTGCGGAATGAGTGCAAGTTAGTTTTTCTGAAAAGGAAGGCTGTTTTTTGTTATGAGAAAGGGGAAAATACACATATTTTTGCTGTTGCCTTTCTGGGTTTATTATATCTTGTTCTTTTTTATTCCTCTGGGTATTTTGCTCACTTATAGTTTTTGGTTAACAACAGCAAGAGGACTTGTGCCAACGTTTACGCTGGAGAATTACTGGGCCATTTTTTCAAAAAAACTCTACTTCATTCTTATACTAAGGTCAATTCGTATAGCCTTTATAGCTGCCATAATCTGTGTGGTTGTGAGCTATCCAGTTGCCTACTCACTAACTTTCAAATACAAAAAAATGCAGGATTTTGTTTTATATTTGATTTTGATCTCACTCTTTAGCAGTTACCTGGTTAGGATTTATGCTTGGAAGACTATTCTTGGGGGACAGGGACTAATCAATCAGATCTTACAGTACATAGGCTTAACAAAAGAACCACTCTCATTTCTTTTGTATAGTCCAACAGCAGTGATAATAACACTGGTATTTATATTTGTCCCCTTTACTATTCTCCCAATATTTTCTTCCCTACAGAATATCAAACCAGAGTTAATTGAAGCTGCTAAGGACCTGGGGGCAAACAATTTTGAGGCTTTTTACAAGGTCACTCTCCCTTTGAGCATGTCGGGGGTGGTAACTGGCTTTATTTTTAGTTTTATACTTTCCGCGGGAGATTATGTTACTCCACAACTTGTTGGTGGAACAACTGGAATGATGATAGGGAAGATTGTGGCGGATCAGTTTGGAATGCGCTATAACTGGCCATTTGGGTCTGCTCTTTCTTACTTCACGTTATTTCTACTGGCTCTTCTGGTGTACTGTTTGATTTGGATACTCAAGATTCTGAAGCTTAGGAGGTAATCTTTAAGTGAGGACAACAAGAGGCAAGAGTTTTAGATTCGGAGTACTAGATTTATCTACTGTGTTAATTATGATCTTTCTATTGTTGCCAATAGTAATTATTGTGCTTTTCTCTTTTAACCCTACTTCTGCCACTTCATTCCCAATGAGGGGCTTCACCACAAAATGGTATCGAGAGGTATTAAAAAATGAAACCTTTATTTCGGCACTAATAAATAGCGTTTATGTGGGGCTTATGGTTTCATGTGTATCGGTTTTCATAGGAGTGCTTGCTTCATTTGCTTTAACAAGGTATCGGTTCAGGTTTAAAGAAATGATGTCATACATTGTCCTTCTACCAATCACTCTGCCGGCCATTATTCTTGGCATTTCACTATTATCTTTTTTCGCATCTGTATTGGGAATTTCTAGATCACTTTTGACGGTTACGTTAAGTCACGTAGTATTTTGTACACCATTTGTGGTACTAATTATGAATGCGCGGCTTGATAAATTTGACATTACGATTGAGGAAGCAGCTAAGGATCTTGGGGCAAATGCACTACAAACATTCAGGTATGTGACCTTTCCTCTAATAAGACCTTCATTAATTGGAACTATGATGCTTAGTTTTGGCCTCTCTTTTGATGAATTTCTCGTTACTTTTTTTGTGGTGGGGAGGAAAAATACCCTTCCCATAGTGATATGGGGAATGTTAAGAAGAGGAGTTTCTCCCACAGTAAACGCAATTGCAACTATGGTTTTAGCTATTTCCATCACCTTGATTATAATAGCGAATAGAATCGCGAAATTGAGAAGTCTCTATTGATCCTTCTTTATCAGTTTCTTTGATTCTGTAAGTAGAAGTGACGCCAGTATGAGAACGACCGCTTTTTGATGAAAAAGGATCGATAAAAATACTGGTAAAATCTTTCTTAAAGAAGGTAGAATAAAAGGCCGGAAGGAGGTGAGAACGGGGGATAGGCCGCTTCGGCTTGGGAATGGAAGTTGTCTGAGGAGAGGTGTTGGATAGTTGGCATTTCTCCCGGGAAATTTCCGTGGGAGTTTAAACCGTCTTGAGTTACAAGTTTTGTAGTATAATCGAGGAGGTTACCAATGTTAAAGAAAAGAAAACTCTTAATTATCATCTCTTTGGCTCTATGTGTGCTGGTTAGTAGTTTCGCTTTAGGCGTATCCTTTGCAAAAGGTAAGATAAGTGGGTCCATCAGAATACTTTGTTGGGAAGGTTATGAATTCACCGAAGCATTCAAGGGTTTTAGAGAAAAATATGGAGTGACAATTGACCCCACTTACATAGCCAGTAACGATGAGATATTTGCGAAACTGAAAGCAGGAGCCGAGTATGATATTGTGACTCCGAATCAGGCCAATATTGAACAACTAGTAGTGAATGATCTACTGCAACCAATTGATGTAAGCAAAATACCAAACTACAAAAATCTTGATCCCGGAATCCTGGACGCAATGGAGATGTTTAACTTCGAAGGGAAAGTGTGGGCTGTACCAATAAACTTTGGCAAAAACGATGTCGTCTATAACGCAGATAAAGTGGGTCCTCTAGAGTCTTACTGGGATTTACTTAAACCTGAATGGAAAGGTAGATATATTATGCAGGATGAGGCGCTAGGGGCGATAACACAGGCAGCAAAAGCCACTGGAAAGAAAGGTGACCCGAGCCTTTTGACGCCGGAGGAATTTGCTAAGGCTAAGGATTTCCTGATCAAACTGAAAAAGGGCGCAAGAGCGATAGTGATTGCCAAGGGAGAGGCAAAATCGATGCTCATAAGCGGAGAGGTTGATCTACAGGCTACTAGTGGAGATCTCATGATAGCAAAACTGGCGAAAGAAGAAGGGTATAATTTAGAGTGGAATATCCCGAAGGAAGGTACCCTTGTTTTTATTGACAGTTATTGCATCCCCGCCAATGCTCCTAACGCAGAAGCTGCATATGCACTGTGTAATGAGGTGCTGACAGCCAACGTTCAGCATGTGGGTGTGGTAAAGAATTATTGGGGTGCGGTAACCACCGACGTTAAGCCGTTGTTAACTGAGGAGGAAAAAAGTCTGTATCCCTATGATACTCTGGTAGAGTTTTTTGCGCAGAGTAAACCCAATGGTCCTTTACCACTTGAGCCCGGCAAATACGCCACCATGGCAGATTGGATAGAAATGTGGCAAGAGGTAAAAGCAGACCCATAGAATAAGAAGATCAAAGTATTTATCGCAGACTACCAGTACCTTTTCAAAGAAAGATGGGAGAAACTTGGGTCTCTAAAAACCTGAGTGAGTCTGCCAGGGTATTTAGCCTGACATAAGCTAAATACCCTGGGAAGGCTCCTTTTTAGTCTACTTTAATCCCAAATTGTAAATAAAATTTAGTTACAGTAGTGCTCAATTCTTTCCAGATCCTCGGGATTTTCCATTCCCAAAACCGATGCTCTCCTGTCAATTCTTCTAAGGAGCCCCCGTAGAACCTTTCCTGGTCCTACTTCAATGAATAGATCGATTCCATCAGACAACAGTTTCCTCATACAATCCTCCCAGAGAACGGGATGATCCATCTGCATCCGGAGGGCCTTTTTGATTTCCTCGGCACTTAAGGCATAGCGGGCAAAGGCGTTGGTGAGAACTTTACAAGAGGGATCTCGGAAAGAAATTTTATCTAATTCTTGAGTGAATTTTAAAGCTGCGCGTCTCATAAAGGAGGTGTGAAAGGGACCGCTTACCGGAAGAGGGATAAGCCTTTTTACCCCCTCTTGCTCTAATCTTTCACTTGCTCTACCCATGAATTTCCTACCTTCTTGGAATTTACCGAAACAGTGGGAAGTTGGGGATAACGTTCTGAAAAATAGTGTGAAAAATAGTAATTTGGCAGATGGTTCCCCCCACTTTTTAAATGAAATAACAGCTTTTCGGAGTGCTCTAAAATCTAATAAAAAGTCAGTAGTATCATGGTAGCCAAAAGAATTTTTTTCTTGACAGATTATACATATGTTCTACTATTCTCACAGGAACAATAATCAAAAAAGGAGGATGCAAAATAATCAGATATGAGAGTTAAGATAGTAATACCAAACTCATCGATTAAATTTAGAGATAGCCAAGTTGAAGAGCGAAAGAAGACAGCCTCACCTGGAAATGAAGTAGAAGTTGTATGTCTAAGTCATGGACCAGTATCTATTGAATCAGCATATGATGAGGCTCTTGCAGCCCCATATATTATCGAGGAAGTCAAAAAGGCAGAGAAAGAGGGTTATGATGCAGTAAGTTTAGATTGTGCCATGGATACTGTTGTAAGAGCCTGCCGGGAAGCACTTACAATACCTGTTACCAGTGCAGGGGAAGCGAGCTACCTTTTGGCAATGGGGTTATGTACTAAGTTTTCGGTAGTCACCGTATTAAAAAGTACTGCCGATGAAATCAAAGAAAACATAAACAAGTATGGTTTTGGAAGCAGGGTAGCCTCGGTACGATTTGCTAATATTCCCGTATTGGACCTAGAAGATGAGAAAAAATCATTCAAGGCTATTTTGGCAGAAGCTAAAGTAGCTATAGAAAACGATGGGGCAGAAGGTATTGTTCTTGGATGTACAGGCATGTCATCTTTAGCAAAAGAATTGCAACAGGAATTAGGAGTGCCGGTAATTGACCCGGCAGTGGCATCATTAAAGTTGGCAGAAATATATGTTACTATGGGTCTTAAAACGAGCAAAATTGCGTATGAGGTACCCTCAGAGAAGAAAATACTTTAGAAAAGAAGGAGGAAGAGAAGATGCCAGAGAGGTTTGAATTAGAATTAGGAAAAGCGAGCTATATAGTAGCTCATGAAATGTGTAGAATCAAAAAAGGAGAATCCGTAATACTAACAGTAGATTCAGCAATGTATTTTAAACCGGTAGTAGAAGTTGCCAAAGCAGCTGAAGCTGCTGGCGGGAAGGTAATGGTAGCGTGGCATACAACGCCCAATGGTTATGGCAAAGTGGCTGATCCACAGTTACCGGAATCTCTTAAAAAAGCCATACCAGCAGCAGATGTATGGATAGAATTCAATAACCAGTGGCTCCTATATTCCACTCCGTGGATAGAGGCGATGTCCAACGGGAGGACGCGGTACCTTTTTCTAGGAGGATTAGATCCAGAACGCATTGCCAGATGTATTGCCAAACTCGATATGGATTTGCAAGAAAAATTTCAGAATAAGGTGGTCGAGCTCACGAAAAAAGCTTCCAAGATGCGTGTTACGACACCAGCAGGTACTGACGTTTCTTTTGAGAATGTACCCGAACGCCCCATTACCAATGAGCTGCGAGCAGATGTACCGGGACCACATTTTCTGATAGGCCAGATTGGATGGGCCCCTCGTGAAGAAAGTATTAATGGGGTTATAGTATTTGATGGATCATTTTCTGGTGGCGGGGAAGCTGATCTCGGAATCCTTGCTCATCCGATTGAATTGACCATAAAAGAAGGGAGAATTGTTGAAGTTAAGGGTCAGGATGAAGCCAAAAAGATGAGCAATTGGCTGAAAAAGCTCGGTGATCCGAATATGTATAATTTAGCTCATATATGTTACGGGTTCAATCCGGGAGCAATACTCACAGGGTTATGTACTGAGGATGAACGTGTATGGGGATCTACTGAATGGGGAAATGGTTATCAGGGACCCATGTTTGAGGGTAGTCTGGGAGACGCTGTATCCCATGCTGATGGGATATGCTTGAATTCGACTGTATGGGTAGATGATGAATTGCTACTCAAGGAAGGGAAAGTAGTGCATCCCGAACTGAGCGAGCTTGCACAGGCAATGGGAAAATAGATGAGCGATTTTGGGGTAATGTGAAGGTGCGAGTGATAGATTTGCCGGGGAAGATTAAATTAAAAGGGTAAGTTGGAAAGTACTTAAATATGTAAAGAAAAAACAGGAGTTAGATCCTTAGAAGGGAAAGCTAAAAATGAGGCTGGAGGGAGGTGAGAAGGTAGAGACAGGCCGTTAGCGGGGACAGAGAGAGCTTTCCACCGAAAAATGAACCATGTGCAAAAGATATTGAAAAAATTATTAACCAAGGGAGGGACTATATGTTAAGGAAAATATTTAAAAAAAGCAACCTGAAACTGATGATCGTAGGGGGCATTGGGGTATTGCTGGCTGTTGGACTTGTCTCCAGCATTTTGGTAGCATCAGCAGAAAAGAAGGAAGAACCTATACGAATTCTAGGTACTGTTGCTTTTTCAGGGGCTGCAGGTAACATAGGTCCGGCTTATGACAGAGCTATGAAATTGGCTGTGGAAGAGATTAATAGAGAGGGTATAAAAGGCTTTTCAGGGATTGAATATAAGGTTATAGATACAGAGACAAAACCTTCCGTACTTAAGAGAAAGCTCAGCAGAGAAGTGGGAACTTGGAAACCTGATGTAATGGGAGGAGCAGCTCTTGAAACTACCATTAGCCCGCTATGTGTGGAAGCGCCGAAGTATAAGATTCCATGCTTTGTGGGAGGGCACCTCAGTATGAGTAAGTATCTTCCTCCTGGAGAAGTTCCAGTGAGCAAATGGGTAGTCTACTATGGTTATGCTGATTATTTTGCCGGTCAGCTTGCGGGCAGGTTCTTTGAGGAAATGGGAGCAAAAAAAGTAGCACTTATAGGAGGAGATTACGATTGGGGATACAGTAATGGTATGGGTTTGAAAGCCTATTGGGAAGAGAACGGTAAACCTTTTGAGATAAGCCCGGTCATCTATACTCCACTTGACAAAACAGATTACAGCACTGAAGTATTAATCATTAAAGAGGAAAAACCGGATGCGATTTTCTGTCCATATACTGGAGCTGGATGGTTTAGTGTGGCTAAACAGTTGCGGGATGCTGGCGCCATGCCCCGGATAATGCTCTATGGTACAACCTATTCAAACATGGGGGGTGCAAAGATAACCGGAGAGTATGGAGCAGAAAATATATATACCCTTGCCGATCATGATCCAACGAGCGAAGCCTGGAAAGAGTTTGTAGAAAAATGGAAAGCTAAATACGGTGAAAAAGCTTACCCTGAGGCATACACCAATAATTACTATCAAGTGATCTACTGGATTAAAGAAGTTTATGAAAAGGCGGGGACCAAAGATCCTGATGTGATTATTGATTTGATGCAAAAAACATCGTTCCAAAACGTATGTATTAGTCCAATGGGACCATTGGACGGATATGGAAACAATAAAGGCGCTAAGGGTGCGATCATTAAGTTCGTACCTGGTTCTTCTGATCTGGATCCTACCTTTGGTCTCCATCCAGAATTGGTGAGAGTGTACGAAACCCCTGAGAGTACTATGCTGGAAATACTCGATGCATTGAAAGGATTCAAAAAACTTGAATCAGGGGAAAAATATGAAAGAAGGCGGTAAAATATAGTTCAGGAGTTTATTGTCAGCAAATAGAAATATCTAGCTAAGAAGGGTGGATTAAAAATTAACCATGTTGATGATAAGGAATTTACACAAAAGGTTTGGTGGACTTCATGCTCTTGAAAACGTTAGCCTTGTTCTGGAAAGCAGAAAAATCTGGAGCTTGATTGGGCCGAATGGCGCTGGTAAAACCACTCTTTTTAACCTGATAACGGGAACCCTTCCTGCAGACTCGGGGAAGATTGAATTTATGGGTGCGGATATTACAGATATGAAACCCCATGAAATCTGCAGGAAGGGAATTGCCAGAACCTATCAGCAGAAGAACCTTTTCCCAAACTTAAGTGTTTTTGACAATGTAGTTGCAGGAATGTTAAAGGAGAGTATGGAAGAGCAGAGGAGGAAGGAAAGAGTTTATGAAATCCTAGAGTTTCTCGGGCTAGAAGAGAAAGAAAAAGAGATTGTTTCAAGTCTCCCCCCACTTGATAGCAAGCTGGTTGAATTAGGAAGAGCATTAGCTACGACTCCCAAGTTAATACTACTAGATGAACTTGTAGGTGGCCTAGTTCCGACAGAGATAGAGAAAATTTGTCAAATTGTTGAAACTCTCCGTGATCGAGGATACACCATATTCCAGATAGGACATGAGATAAGACCTATTATGAGAACTTCTGACTGGATTTTCGTTTTAGATGAAGGGTGCAAAATAGCTGAAGGTTCACCTGAGGAAATAAGAGATAATAAAGATGTCCACAGTGTATATCTGGAATAAGAAGGGAGAAAACAATTGAGCGAGCCAATTTTAGAAGTTTCTGGCTTGACTGCCTGCTATGGCATGATAAGTGCTTTAAAAGGTATAGGTTTCTATGTTAATGATAACGAAATTGTCGGTATAGTTGGGCCAAATGGCGCTGGTAAAACCACTCTGCTTGAATCTATAGCGGGATCGATGCATATAAAGGAAGGACAGATTAATTTTTTAGGTCATCAAATTGAGAGATGGCCTGTACTTAAACGCCGTCAGCTTGGATTAATGCTCGTACCTCAAGAGGGAAATATTTTTCCCCTGATGTCTGTTAAGAAGAATCTTGAGGTGAGTGTAATTCTCAGTAACCGGGCTAAGAAAGAAGAACTCATTGACCGCGTCTATAAACTCTTCCCTGTCTTGTGGGAGAAAAGAAGGCAAATAGCCAATACTCTAAGCGGTGGGCAACAGAAGATGCTGGCTGTTGGTATTGGTATAGCTTCAAATGCAAAGATTATGCTGATTGATGAGCCTTCAATAGGCTTAGCACCTAAATTGGTGACCAAATTGTTTGAAACTCTGAAAAAGATAAAGGAAGATACCCGTACGACAATCGTGCTTTCTGAACAGAATATAAAGGTTCTTAATATTGCGGATAGGCTTTTCGGATTGGAAGCCGGGGAAATTAGATTTGACGAAAAAACAGAAAATCTCAGTAGAGACGTGGTAAAAGATCTCTACCTAGGATCCATTAGTTAATTTTTATGAGGAAATAGTATGATCTTAAACGGTATCATCACCGGGTTAATCATGGGTGGGATTTTGTCTCTTCCTGTACTGGGTGTAGCAGTTATTTATGGTATAACTGGTATCCCAAATTTTGCTATAGGGGTCATCGGTGTTTTTGGAGGTTTTTTAACGTGGTATTTCCTCTCTTTTAATATGGGGATAGCCATCTTAGTTGGAGTAGTATTTTGTTTCGCTATTGGATATATTATACAGCGGATATTGCTCACACCCATCAGCGAAAGGGGAGGAGACTCTACCTTATTTTTTATAGTAACGGTTTCTCTTGGTTTTGTTTTTGAGGGTTTGATGAGAGCAATTTTCCCTCGACCCAGCATATCCCTGGCTCTGCCCCGTATAGGAACAATAAATATTGCAGGAGTTACAGTAGAAGGCTTCAAAATTTTTGCTCTTCTCTTTGCACTGGGGACTTTAGTAATTATACGTCTATTAGAAGAGCATACAGAGATTGGAAAATCCTGGCAGGCAACATCTCAAAATCTAAAATTGGCAAAACTAATTGGAATCAAGACTAACCGGGTGTTCAGTATTGCCTCGGGTATTGGCTGTGCTCTGGCTTGTGTGGGAGCAATTTTTTGGGGATCATTGTATAACCTGAACCTGATGACTGGTTGGGACTTAGGTTTTCTTGGATTCATTATTGCTGTGGTAGGAGGGATTGGAAATATATGGGGTGGAATAATCAGTGCCTTAATAATGGGTATGGTAATGAGTTTTAGTGGATACCTGCTCGGTGGTATGTGGCAGAGTGTTATTTTGTATTTCATTGTTATTCTTGTTCTAATAGTTGCTCCAAAGGGGATTTTAGGCAGTGAAAGGTCGTTATGAGAAAATAGGAACAATCTTAATACTTTTGTTACCTTCCTTGTTTGTTTTGAAAGGAGGCTATCTACAAGAAGTAACAGGATACGTGTATTTATTCCTGATACAGGGTTATGTGGCATGGTTTCTCTTTTTTAAGAGTGGCCAGCCATTTTTTGGTTATTCCGTCACCATGGCCATAGGGGCTTATGCAACAATAGTCCTAACAGAAATGTTTCAATGGCCTTTGTTTGTGTCAATATTCATAGGTGCAGTGTTAGCCACGGTGATAGCAGTCATTATGTTCCTTTCTACTAGTAGAGCCCGAGGTTTTTATGTAAGCATGGCCTCCTTCTTACTTGCCATTCTCTTTCCTAAATTAATTGAAGCATTGCAGCCAATTACAGGAGGTAGAAGTGGTTTATATTTTGGTGGACTCACTGCTTTAGTAGGATATAAAACTCTATATCTCTTGGTAATATTCTTAACAGCAGCAATAGTAGCTTTCTTTTTATGGATTATGGGAACCAAAACAGGAAGAATCTTAACTTTAATATCCGAAAATGACAGATTAACACAGACGGTGGGACTCAATACTCGCAAGTATAAGGTACTTGCCTATAGTATTGCTGGATTCATATCCGGATTCGGTGGTGCTTTATACGTTAATTATACCGGGTTTATTTCATCGGTGGATATAGAAGTTTTTACCACTCTATATATCTTTTTCATTCCTCTTATAGGAGGAAGTAAGGTTTTCTACGGCCCCGTTTTAGGTGCCCTTTTTGTAATACTTGTACCGGAACTTTTGGTACCAGTTGAAAGGTACCTTCGTATATTTTTTGGATTAATTTTCATATTAGTCATAGTGCTTCTTCCAGAGGGATTAGCCCCAAACATACAGAAATTATTAAGAAAGATCAATTTGAAACGTGCTTAAATAACCTTTTGAGGATGATGACCTTAACTATGTATTAATAAGGTAAATGCAGAGACTCAGGAACGATGTCAAATTTCTGCCAGACGCAGTTTCAAAACAATACTATAGGTGTGAGTACTTCAGATTTTAGGAGGAAACATGCCAACAATATGTGATCTGGAACTATTCAAGGCTGCCTATAAAACAGTTAAGGAAATCATTAGAGTAAAAGAAGGTGAAAATCTCCTCATTACTATTGACTCTATCAGTGATTTTAGGGTGGCAGAGGAAATGGCAAAGGCGGGAGAGGCACTTGGTGCCAAGGTGATGGTGGCTTGGCATTCCACACCAAAGGGGTATGGAAAGGCAACTGACCCATATTTGCCTGCTCCGCTTATAGCAGCATGCCCTGAAGCAGATGCGTGGATAGAACTTAATAACCAATGGTTACTATATGGTACACCCTGGGAACGGGCGGTAACGAACGGCCGTACGCGAAATCTTATGCTTGGAGGCTTATCAACCAATCAGTTAATCCGCTGTATAGGAGAAGTGGATATTGAAGCTCAAATAGCCTTTCAGGAAAAAGTTGTTGAGATAACAAAGCGTGCAAAAAAAATGAAGATTGTTAATGCTGCGGGGACAAACATAGAATTTGAAAATGATCCCCATCGCCCTTTTGCCAACGAACACATTGCTGACAAACCGGGGGGACATTTTCTAACAGGGCAGATTGGATGGGCGCCTAGAGAAGAAACTATCAACGGAACACTAGTCTTTGATGGTGCTATTTCAGGTGGTGGTAAAGCAGATATAGGGGTGGTCTCAAAGCCAGTTATATACGAAGTTAAAAAGGGAAGAATAAAAGAAATACGAGGTGGAAAGGAGGCGGAAATTGTTAAAAAATGGTTTGAAAAATTAAACGATCCCACTATGTATTTAGTGGCACACGTTTGTTATGGTTTCAATCCAAATGCAAAACTTGGGTTTACCACTACGGAAGATGAAAGGATATGGGGAAGTACGGAATGGGGTTTTGGCTATCAGGGTCCAATGTATTCGGGTGGTGAGCCTAGAGTGGCAGCTTCCCACATAGACGGCATATGTTTGGCGTGTTCGGTATCAGGTGATGATCAACCTCTAACTGAAGAAGGTGAAGTTGTACATCCGGATTTAGTAGAGTTAGCAAAAGCCTGCGGTCATTAATGTATTCTGCACTGGTGCTCACTTAAGATAACTGCTGTTTTTTGAAGTGTAAAACTAAATCTAAGGAAAAATCGATGAAGCGAGAATTAGTAAATACCTTCTTTAGAATGGTTCAAATTAGCAGTGAATCTGGCAATGAGAAGGAATTCATACATTACCTCAAGGATTTATTTACCAAAGAGCTGCAAGCTGAATGTGTTCTAGATAAATTTGGGAACCTAATAGCAAAGGTGAGGGCCAAAAACTCAGGCTCAATTGAACCAATCTTCTTTGGGGTTCATGCAGATACGGTTAAACCCGGTAAGGAAATTGAACCAATTCTCAAAGATGGAATAATACATTCCAAGGGAGAAACAATTTTGGGTGCAGATGACAAGGCGGGTATAACAGAACTCTTTGAGGCGATCAGAACAGCCAATTGTTATCCCCCGATAGAGATTGTGGTTTCAAGGAAAGAGGAGACAGGTCTCAAAGGGTCTAAGAATACTGATGCATCTCTCCTTAAATCAAAAATGGGGTTTGTAATCGATACGGATAATCTAGAGGATGTTATTGTGGGGGGGCCCTCCTACATGAGTATCAAAGTAGATATAACAGGTAGGGCTGCTCATGCAGGAATGGAACCAGAAAAGGGGATATCATCGATTAAAGCCGCATCGCATGCCATATCAATGTTAAAAGAAGGTTGGATCGATGATGAGACAACGGTAAACGTGGGGGTCATCAGGGGAGGTGAGATTCTCAATGCCGTACCAGAAAAAACAGTAGTCAAAGTTGAATGCCGTAGCCAAAACCATGAAAAGTGTCTTGGGCACAGTAACCTGATAAAACAGGTATTTCTCACTGCAGCAGATTCTATCGGAGCAAGGGCAGATATCACAATGGAACTCCTGATAAGGTGTTACCGCATTTCAGAAGATGCAGAAGCTGTTACAATTGCGAAAAAAGCTATCAGCAGCGTAGGGCTGCATCCAAGGGTCAAGGTTATATGTGGTGGAACAGATGCTACTCATTATAACGAAAAGGGTATCGAGACAGTGGTGATAGGGATGGGTGTTCAAGCGGAACACACAAAAGATGAGAAAATAGCAGTAGCAGATATGATAAAAGGTGTGGAGATTATTCAGCAAATCTTCGAGGACTTATGTGAGAGAAGTTAATTATTAACAGCTTTTATAGCAAAAAGTAAGGGTATCAAACTTCTCTCTTAAAGTGAGGTGAAAGATCGATGTCTATGGATTTTGATGTGCCTCTTTTTGAAACCATGTATAGAAGGAGAACCAGGAGGTTTCCTCAAGGGGGGAAATTGCTCTCACGACGTGCTGGCCTCAACTACAACTCTAAAGAGCAGCCAATCCCGCTCAGTGAGCTAGAAACAGCAATTTTATGTTTCGCTACCTCAGGGATAACAGGAGTGACCGTAGAGGAGATTAGGCATCTCCTTGGACATTTGACAGTGATAGGGAGAACTGCAGCCAGTCCTTGTGCTTCCCTTACTTTACATCTGTTCTTTAGCAATGATGAGGGGGTATTTTACTACAAAACAGATTGCACAGATGAGATCATTCCAAAAAAGCGAGTTAGGACAAAAACTCTAGAAGATAGAAAGGAAATACTTGAGGATTATAAAAAGAACACCACCAAGCTAAAAGACGGAAGAATAGACATTCCCCGTGACGTGATCGGCTCAGCATTTGAGAGCATGGTAAACTTACCCGGAACTACTCTGTTCATACCGATTGCTGATACCACAAGAGAGTATATCAATTTGTTGTTCACTGGCTTAGCCCAATTTAGATGGCAATTGTGGGATGAAGTCAAGAATCAGCCTGCAGGAGTTGGTAAATGGATAGATGATGGATTCTTAAATGGTAACCGGATGACCATAACCCAGTATGAATCCATGCTGCCATGGTTGTGCAATCTCGAAGCTGGCATGGCCATGCAAAACTTATCCCTTGCAGCTACGGCCATGGGGCTTGGTTCCTTCATGATGCATACTATCGACCTTCCGACAGTAATGAGGTCATTGAACATGCATTTCGAGCAGCTCGAAAGGGAACCATTCCCTCAAGCAACCGTTAATCCAGTAGGAATAGATGGCATATTGGAGGGATATTGTCCGCCATACAGAACAGTGGAGGAAGCGGTGGAGGAGATAGCTGCTAGAAAGTGGGGCTCTGAGGGCATATATGGCAAAAAAGGGTATGACCTTCCAAAGCCAAAGATATACGAATCAATCGTAGAAATCACCAAGTCATACTGTAGCTATGTGTATGAAACGTATGGCAGAATACCAAAATACCACGACGCCATGTTTATACCTATTCTTGCTCAAATTCATCATCTGGATATCGGCTTCTATGAGAAATTTTTCCCTGAATATCTTGACGAGATAGATAAAGCCCATATGTCTACATGGCATTCTGAAAGGACGAAATAACAGCGAATATTTTTATAAGTCCCATTTTTCTTTCTCTTCTTGTAAGTGGTGAGAATACTCAAACTCAGGCTTGAAAGAAGGGTCTCTATGCCATCAAAGAAAGGAGGTGGTGGATATTGCTGAAGACCGTATGGGGCAAATATGCACGTGCGATCCTGTGAGGAGCATTAAACCAAAAGGAGGGTTATAATGTTTAGTCGACAATTTGGTAAATTGGCTGTTTTGGGAGTAGTGGCTCTAGGGGTTGCGATTACAATCGTGGGCACCGACATTGGAGTGGGAGTCGCCAAGAACATTTTCACCATGAGCAACACTCAGGAATTTGGAACAATCGATCCTGCTCGTGGAACGGACTACACCGAGTCCTACGGTATGTTGAATGTGTACGATCCCTTGGTGTTCCCATCCCCAACAGGTAAGATCGAACCCAAGTTGGCCAAGAGTTGGACAATCAGTGCTGATGGGCTCTCGTATACCTTTGAGCTAAGGCAGGGCGTGAAATTTCACGATGCCACCGAGCTAACCGCTGAGGACGTCAAATTCTCGATGGAGCGAATACTAGCCTTAAAGGATGGTTATTCGTGGCTGTGGTCGGGCATCGTTAAGGAAGTCACGGTTGATGGCCCGTTCAAGGTTACTTTCCACCTGAGCAAAGTATACGCTCCATTCCTTTCTACTCTCCCCTGGCTGTTCATTGTGAACAAAGATGTGATTCTGGCTCATAAGCAGCCCGGAGATTTCGGGGAGTTCGGCGATTACGGCACCAACTGGCTAGCTGTAACTACTAATGAGGACGCCGGTTCCGGACCTTATACTCTCATGGCTTGGGATCGGGGGCGCGAGATTGTTTTCGAGCGCTTCCTTGACTACTGGGGAGGATGGCCTCATGGAGACAAGCACATCGACGAGGCACACAGTATCTTCTTGCAAGAAACAGCAACGGTGAAGACGATGCTGCGAAGAGGTGAGCTAACCATGGTAGAACATTGGCGCACCTATCCCGATTATCAGGACATGGCCAAAATCCCTGGCGTTGAGGTCCTCACCTTCTTGTCTCCTGAAGAGATGAGTTTTAAGATTAACACCAAAAGGCCTCCCACTGATGACATTCATATCCGGAGAATGTTGGCCTGGGCGTTTGATTACGAGACGGTGATCCAAACACTGGAACCTGGGTCAGGTCCCGCAAGAGGGCCAATTCCCGCTAGTATTCCTGGCCATAACCCCAGGGTTTTCCAATACCATATGGACCTGGATAAGGCCCGCCAGGAGCTCGAACAAAGCAAGTACTATCCTGATGTTCCAACCATTACCCTGGTGTTGCCCACCGGGCTTGAGAACCGGCGCAAGATGGCGGTTCGATTCAAAGAAAAACTTGAACCGCTCGGAGTGAAACTTGACATCCATATTGAACCGTGGGGACGAATGACCGACCTGGCGACTACAGTAGAGACAACACCGAACATCATGGTGACCTCGGTGTCCTCGAACTACCCTGATGCCGATACCTATCTCAACTGCATGTATCACTCACGGGGAAGCGGCACCTGGATGTCCACGGAGTGGCTGCAAGATCCACTGGTGGACCAACTGATCGACCAGGAGCGAACCACGCTCGACCCTGAAGAACGAGCCCATATTATGAACGTTGCCCAAGCTGTTATAGTGGAGCGTTGCCCTGATATCTTTGTCTACGTCATGCCTCTGCGGGTGGCTATACAAAACTACTTAAAGGGCTTCACCTACAGACCGGTTATGAGCTTCTACTACTATTTCTACGACTGGTGGTTCGAGAAATAACTAGTCACAGAGGTTCACAGGGAGGGGAGTCAAACTTCCCTCCCTTTTCCTAGAAAGGAACAGCATGCGGTTTTCTTACTTTGTATTACGCCGGTGGCTCTACTCGATTTTGGTTTTGTTCGGACTTTCTATACTGATATTCATTATCGCCCGCATGCTCCCAGGTGATCCAGCGCGGCTAGCGCTAGGGCCTTTTGCTTTACAGGAGCAGGTTGAACATCTCCGACACGTAATGGGGATGGACAAACCCCTGCCCCTTCAATACTGGACGTACATTACCGGGATATTTCACGGCGATTTTGGCCTCTCTTTTCAGACCCGGAGGAACGTAGCGCTGGACATTGCTCATTATCTGCCGGCTACAGTCGAGTTAGTTTTCGTGGCCATAGTCTGGGTATTAGTGCTTGGAGTCCCGCTGGGAGTACTGGCAGCGCGCTACAAGGATAGTTGGGTGGACAATTTGGTGCGGGTTATGGCATTCATCGGTGTTGCCGTTCCCCCATTTGTCGTGGGACTCTTTCTCCAGCTTACCTTTTCTTACCTTCTAGGCATTCTGCCTACCACAGGACGACTAAGTTTGATGACGCCTGCTCCTCCTCTTCGAACAGGACTCCTCTTGCTTGATAGTTTGATAGAGGGAGACTTTAGTGCGTTGGGGGATGCGTTAAAACACATCATTCTCCCTTCTTTTGCCATTGCCATGACAGGCATAGGACAAATTGCCCGACTGACAAGGGCAAGCATGAGCGACGTTGCTAACCAAGATTACATAGAGGCATCTCGCGGATTTGGCATACCTAATCGAGTTATAGCTTTCAAGTATATGTTGAAGCCTGCTTCCATTGCTCCTCTTACCATCTTAGGGCTGACCTTTGCCTCAGAACTGAGCAACGCTTTTCTTGTAGAAACGGTTTTCGCATGGCCTGGACTAGCCAAATATGGCATCCGTGCCATCCTGAGAAAGGATTTCAACGCCGTTATGGGGGTTGTTCTTGTCATTGGTCTCGCTTTTGTCATTGTAAATCTAATCGTTGATATCTTGGCTGGGTATGTGGACCCTCGAGTCCGCATTAAACATGAGGAGGGGGAGTAAACCAAAAGGAGGTTGTGATGTCTACTCGAGCATCCCACCATCAGGTAACCACGGGATTGAATGAGACGCGATGGATGATCATCAAGGATCGTTTGGGAAGAGGATGGTATAAGTTCAGACGCAATCCGATCTCTCTTGTCGGTGGGGTTATGGTGCTCTTATGCGTGTTCCTGGCTATTTTTGCTCCCTATGTCACCCCCTACCCCAAACATGCTGGAGCATTTACCGATTTTCAAAACGCCTTTCAAGCACCAAGCAAATCACATTGGTTCGGAACGGATGCACTAGGCGGTGATGTTTTCACTCGCATAATCTTTGGTTCTCGGATTTCCCTTATGCTTACGGCGGTGGTATTAGGCATCAGCGTGCCAGTCGGGGTTTTCCTTGGTCTTATTTCAGGATATATGGGTGGAAAGACTGAAACAGTAATAATGAGGGTGACTGACGTTTTCTTATCTCTGCCTGCCCTGGTGATGGCCTTGGCAATCTGTGCCGCTTTCACTCCCAGCATCGATAAAGCCATGCTGGCAGTGGCCTCCATTTGGTGGACATGGCACTGTCGCCTGGTGAACGGTATCACCCGCTCCATCAAAACAGAGGAATTTGTCCAAGCCAGCAAGGTATTGGGAGCTAGCCCTTTAAGAATAATCTTCAAAGATATTCTTCCTAATTGTGCCTCACCGGTCATAGTGAAGATTACCCTGGATGCCGGCTTTGTTATCCTGGTCGGGGCAGGATTGAGCTTCTTAGGCTTAGGTGCTCAGCCTCCCGCAGAAGATCTAGGAACGATGATTTCTTTTGGTGCCAAGTATCTACCGGAGAGATGGTGGATGACGGTCTTCCCTAGCTTGGCAATTTTCTTTATTATCTTGGGATTCAATCTGTTGGGTGATGGATTGCGCGATGTCCTGGCTGTGGAAGAAGGGGTCTAACAGATGGAAGAAAAAGCTATATTGGATATACGGGACTTGCACGTCTGGTTTCGCGTTTACGAGGGCGTCTCGCGGGTATTAGACGGAGTGAGCTTATATGTTCGAGGAGGGGAGCATGTGGGATTAGTCGGGGAAACAGGGTGTGGCAAAACCGTGGCCATGAAAACGGCCATGGGAATTCTGAGATCTCCCCCTGCTCTGTTCCCTCAGGGACAAGTTCTCTTAGCTGGCCGAGATGTATTAAAGGCGGCCCCTATTGAGCTCCTCAGAATGAAGGGCAAGACGATCTCCATGATCTTCCAAGATCCCCTCAGTGCACTCAATCCCGTGTTCACCGTGGGCCAGCAAATAATTGACGTAATTCGCTTTGGCCATCGCTGGATTCGAGATGATGGTGCACTTACCAAAACAAAGGTTCGGGGGATAGCTATGGAGGCGCTGACATCGGTGCAATTGCCTGATCCCGAGCGCATTCTCAGTCTATATCCTCTCGAGCTCAGCGGAGGGATGCGGCAGCGAGTGCTGATCGCCATGGCGCTGGTTAATAGGCCGCGGCTTCTAATCGCGGATGAGCCGGGTAGTGCTTTAGATGTCACCATTCAGGCCCAAATTCTCTCCCTATTGAAGAGTCTAGTGAAGGAGGCTGGCATCGCGGTTTTGTTGATTACCCATGATCTAGGGGTCGTTCGAGAAACGGTGGAGAGAGTCTATATTATGTATGCAGGGCGAGTCGTAGAAGAAGGACGAACAGTTGAGATTTTCGATGACCCCAAACATCCGTATACTCAAGGCCTGCTTTCTTCTGTGCCTCGCCTCACAGGGGAAGCCTTAGCCGAAGGCATACCCGGCACCCTCTCCGACTATACTGAGGCTCCTTCTGGGTGTCGATTCCATCCCCGATGCCCTCAGGCTATGGAAAAATGTACCCAGCAAAAACCGCCTATGGTGAAAGTTTCAACAAAGCAACATGTGGCTTGCTACTTGTACCACGGAGGGGGCGGATGAGTGAGCCAGTGTTGAAGGTCGAGAATCTAGTGAAATATTTCCCTGTTCGTTCAGGCCTCCTTCATAAGATAGTGGCGCATGTCAAAGCAGTGGACAAAGTCTCTTTTGACGTGCAGAAAGGAGAGATCTTTGGATTAATTGGAGAGTCAGGATCAGGGAAATCTACAGTGGCGAAAACTATTGTGCAAATTTATAACCCCACCAGTGGGATGATTTATTTCAAGGGACAAAATTTGTCAAAATTGACCAAGCAAACTATCGGACGGTTCCGCCGCGAGGTACAGATGGTTTTTCAAGATCCCAAGTCCTCATTAAATCCTCGGCGCAGTGTCATGAGTATTTTAGAGGATCCGCTTATCATACATGGAATAGGGAAATCAAGAGTTGAGCGAAAGAGAATAATCCATACATTGCTGGGACAAGTAGAGATGCCAAGCCACTATATGTACAAATATCCATCTGCGCTCAGTGGGGGTGAGAGACAGAGGATTGCCATCGCTCGAGCCTTAGCTGTAAATCCTTCTTTCCTGGTTTTGGATGAACCGACATCAGCGTTGGATGTATCCGTGCAAGCAAAACTGATAAATCTTTTCCTTAGACTCAAGAAGGAATTAGCCTTATCGTATCTCTTTATTACTCATAATCTAAGCTTAGTGCGGACAATTGCTGCCAGGGCAGGGGTGATGTATCTGGGAAAGATTTATGAACTAGGCACCATGGAAATGCTCTTTGGTCATCCTGTCCATCCATATACGAAGACCCTGATTGCAGCTACGCCGGTCGTATCCAAAGAGGAGGAACGCGTTAAACCTCGGGAAATGAGCAAGGAAGGCGAGATCCCAAGTCCAGTGAACCCGCCAAGCGGGTGCGCCTTCCATCCTAGATGCTCTATAGCCGAGTCCAGATGTTCCCAGGAGTTACCTTCCCCGGTAAAAGTGGGACCTGGGCACCTGGTTTGGTGTCATCGAGCAGAGGAACTCGCAGTTCGAGCAGAAGAGCTCGTGGTCCTAGAATGAACCAATGCGGAGACTGCGCCAACTGAACTGGGAGGAAGGGTAAATACTTAGTGAATCCCGCCATTGCCAGCGAAGCAATCTCGGTAGCCGCCGGTAGCCGCAGGCTTCAGCCTGCGGAAAATCTTAGCCTGCGTTTATACGCACCCTAAAGGGTGCGGCTACCCGCTCTGCTCTTTGCAGTCAACAACATAGAACGTCCCTCACTGAATATTTACGTTTGACACTATTGGGCAAAGGAGGATGGTATGGTAAAGATTCAGAACGAGCAAGACATTCATGATTTCGTGCGGGGTTGTACCCTCATGGGAACAGGAGGGGGCGGTGATCCTAAAGATGGGATAGATTGGCTCCGGACGGCACTGGATGAAGATTTGACTCTCTCGTTCACCCCGCACGAAGAGGTCAAGGATGATGCCTGGACGGTGTGTCCCTTTCTTATGGGTTCCATTGCACCACATACAGAGGAGGCAAAACGGAGAATGCAGACACTTGGCCTTACTAAGGAGCCGGTTAAGAGCATCCAGGCTGAAGCTGTGCGTTTGCTAGAGAGCTATACCAAAGCGAGGATCCAAGCGATCGTTCCCATCGAGCTCGGTGGATCAAACACTCCCGGTGCAGTTGTGGCGGCAGCTCGGTTGAGGGTCCCCATAGTAGACGGTGATTATACGGGACGCGCAATTCCTGAAATTCCTCAAACAACTCCCTATCTTAACGGTCTCAGTCTCTGGCCAATTGCTAGTATAGATAAGTATGGCAACAAGGCTATTATCACAGAAAGCACCGGATATGAGATGGCGGAAAGAATGGGGAAATTTCTCGCTGCTGCCTCGTTTGGACTAGCAGGTCAGGCAGGGTTTTTGTTCAAGGGCAAAGATATGAAGAGGGCGCTCATTCCTAAGACTCTTTCTAAATGTCTAGAAATCGGTCGATTAATTCGCACCAGCAGAGAGGCTGGCCGGAACCCAGTGGAAGAAACGGTAAAACAATTGAATGGATGGTTGCTGTTTGAGGGTCACGTTTCGACCAAAGAGTGGGAAGATAAAGAAGGATACTATTGGGGTACCCACACCCTGTCTGGCATCGGCCGATTTGCTGGACAAGAATTTAAGATTTGGTTTAAGAATGAAAACCACATCTCGTGGCTTAACGGCGAGCCTTACGTTACCAGTCCAGACATGATAATTGTAGTTGACCGCGAAAGCGGAGAGCCCTTCGCCAACTCTCATATTGCTGAAGGACACTCTGTAGCGGTTATCGGGTTACGTGCGGTAGAACAGTTCCGCTCCCCCAAAGGGCTCGATATTTTGGGACCACCTCACTTTGGCTTTGACATTGAGTACCAACCCATCGAAACCGTCGCTAAGAGAGGAGAAGGTTGAAGATAAAGGTCATTCTGGTAGTTCTTTAGTCGACATTCGGAGCATTTGACAAGAGGAGAATCAAGGTAGATAATGTGAACAAGGGTGATGTTTGAATTCGGGAGCGGAGATTCCCTGGTCAAAGGAATAGCTAACCTCGTTTAAGGGGAGACGGGGGAGAGAAGCTCTCTGCAATGGGTAACCCGTGAGCTTTGGCCGTGATCTCCGACCGAGACACCGATTGGTAAAACGTCGTATCCCATGGACGACGACGATAAACAAACCAGAATTTGCACTACGCTACGGCTATGCATCATCCTTAATTCAAAAATGTGGGAGGTGATATCTATAGAGAAAACTGTCGAGAAACTTTGCCAATCAAGAAAGGAGGAGAATTGAGATGAAACGATCTAGTATCTTATTGGTTGCGTTGTTAGGGTTGCTAATGGGTTTCAGTTACGTTGGGCAAGCTGCAGAGCCGGAAATACTCTACACCGGGGGAACTTTTGATGCAGGAGGAGCAACGTTTCGCCTTGGGAATTGGGGGGGATTTTGGAAAGAACAATGGATGGAGAAGTTTATCCCGGAATTTGAAAAGGACTTCAATTGCAAGGTCAGCTACGACGGTGGCTGGCCATGGTTCCCCAAGTATGTAGCAGGAGGAGAAAAGAACCCACCGCACGCCGTAAGCAACTGGAATCTCTTTCAGATGAGTAAAGCTGCAAACGCAGGTGATTTCTTCGTTGATATTGAAGAAATCAAGGCTAACATCCCCAATGCAGATCAGATTTGGGACTTCGCTTGGCTAAGTGGGACAGGCGTAACATGGGGGTTTGGTGAGCATTGTTTCGTTTATCGAAAGGACCTTGTCGAAGAACCTCATCCGACAGAGTTCGCCGATTTTTGGGAGGATAGATTTGATGGAATGCGTGCCAGTTATATTACCTCGAACGGTCTCTTTCCACCTTTGTGGATGACTGCCGCACAGGTTTTTGGCGAAGGCCCGCACGACGTTGCCACCATGGAGAAGGCAATGAAGGACTCTATGCCTATGAAGATCGTTGATTTCACGGGCACAATGCAAATGTTCCTTGAAAAGGGCGAAGTTGTCATAGGTGAACAATGGGACGGCGAGCTTTATACGATGCTTGAGGCAGGATTGCCGCTAGGAGTAGTATGGTGGCCCAAAGGCTACCGGGCAATCCTCAGCCAAACTTTCACTGTCTCCAAGCATGTCTCTGCCCTGGAGAAAAAGCTAGCCTACGCCTTCATAAACCGCGCCCTGAGTGCAAGGTGGCAGTATGAATTAGCTGAAGTCAGCTTAGGATTGCGCTCCACCAACAAATACGTAAGGGTCCCGGAGAAGTTGGCAAAATGGGGCGTCAAGAACACTGCGGAAGCGGTGGCGGAAATCTGGGTTCCTGAGTACACCTGGTACAGGGAGAATGAAGACGAGATTGTGAGGATGGCAGAATCCATTTTCGCTGGGCACTAACTGTGGTCATTACCAGGGGAGGGTGTCGGGAATCAACTAGCGCTCTCCCCTGGTCTCTTCAGAAAACTATCAGCACGAGGTTATGTATCCAGAATGATTTGGGTGTAATAGGGGAATAGATGTTAACTTCAGCATTGCAACTGGTCGATCTCACAAAGAGGTATGGCAAACTGACGGTTGTTTCTCAAGTCAACGTTACCATAAAAAGCGGTGAGTTCTTTTCGCTGGTCGGCCCAAGTGGTTCTGGCAAGACCACGATACTGCGAATGATCGCAGGCCTAACGACTCCGGCCAACGGTTCAATTTTGCTGGATGGAAAGGAGATTACAGGTCTTGCACCTGAGCAACGGGGTCTGGGGTTGGTATTTCAGAACTACGCGATATTCCCGCACCTCAATGTTTACGACAATGTAGCCTTCGGGCTTAAGCTAAGACACCTGAGCGAGAGCCACGTTCAAACTAAGGTCCATGATCTGTTAGATCGGGTAGGTTTGCTGGGATATGAAAAGAAGTACCCTCACCAGTTGAGCGGAGGCGAACAGCAAAGGGTGGCTTTGGCTCGGGCAGTAGCGCCAAACCCCAAAGTCCTCCTTCTGGATGAACCCCTTAGCGCTCTCGATAAGAAGCTCCGGGAAGAGATGAAATTCTGGCTGAGAAGTTTTCAAGAAGATCTTACAACCACAACAATCTATGTCACTCACGACCAAAGTGAGGCCCTATCACTGTCTGACCATGTTCTGGTCCTAAACGCTGGTAGAGTGGAACAAATTGGTACCCCGCAAGAAATCTATGAAAGCCCGGCTTCTATGTTTGTAGCGGACTTCATGGGCCTGACAAACCGCTTCGAGGGTACCGTGACCACCATAGACGACAATCAGGTCCAAGTCAGACTTACCGTAGGCTTCGAGGTGACCGCGACTATAAGAAACAGAACTTTCGAAGTAGGTCAGCCTGTCAATGTTTTTGTTAAGCCTGAGGCTATCTCAGTCATGGAAAGCGCAGCTAGCACCACTTCAACTGTGAACAGCTTTGAAGGTTCAATTCTGCAAAGCAGTTACGAGGGAGCGCTACTGAGGCACAAAGCCCTGGTGGTGGGTAATCAACAGATCGATATCTATGCGATTAACACCAGCGAGAACCGTTTTACCGAAGGGTCCAAAGTCAGAATTTGCTGGGAACCAGCAGGTGTGGTGGTTATAGGTGCAAATAAGAATGAAAGGCTTGAAGAATGATACGAATGCTTAGAGAGAATAGGACTGTGGTTCTTGCTCTACCCGTCCTTGTGTTCTTCACTTTTTTCTTCATCGTGCCTATTTTCACCTTATTGGCCCTTGCATTCAATCCAAAGGAGCTGGGAAGCATAGCGATCAAGCCGGTACTAACGCTGGAGAATTTCAAACTCTTCTTCAGCTACCCGGTTTATCGGCAAAGTCTCATCAATTCTTTGTGGTTAACATCGGCGGCTACCGCGATATGCCTACTGATCGGATATCCTGTGGCTTATATGATCGCGAGGACCGCCAGTAAGCGAGTTCAAGCGTTCCTGGTGATCCTGGTATTCTCTTCGATGCAGATAGATCTGACAGTCCGGATTTTTGGCTACTTAACTATACTGGGTGATAACGGTCTAATCAACGGAAGTCTGATAAGAGCTGGGGTCATTTCTCGCCCTCTTCCCTTGATGTATAATTCCTTTGGGGTCATAGTCGGCTTGGTAAATCTGAGTCTGCCGTTTCTAATCTTGCCTTTGATAGGTATTATTGAAAGTATCTCGCCTGACCTTCTGAACGTGGCTCGATTACTGGGATGCAACAGGTGGAAAGGATTTATGAAAGTTGAGCTTCCTTTGAGTGTGCCGGGCATCATCACCGGTGTGCTGTTTGCGTTCGCAATTTCCATGAGCTCATACCTGATACCGGTGCTACTTGGAGGTTGGGGAAGGGCTGTCTTGCCGGTTTACGTTTATCAACAGATTTCAAATCAGGGCTTGTGGCAACGGGGTGCGGCTTTTGCAATTGTACTGTTGCTGACAAACCTGATGGTGGTTTTCGCCTTGATCCGTTACTATTCGCGGGTGTACACGAAACGAATGTTGGCAGTCTAGACCATCTTCTGTTGCGGAGATCAGAAAATGAACAAGCAGCGCTACTATCGAGAAGGCTACCCACGTGGATTTAGATTAATTGCTGTCATAGCAAGTGCACTTCTCATAGCTCCGGCGGTGGTTGTGGTGTTGACTTCCTTCAATAGCGCTTCATACCTTTCCTTTCCCCTGAAGGGGTTCTCAGTCCGTTGGATCACTGCGTACTTGACCTCAGCACTATTCACGCAATCCTTTACGCTTAGCTTGCTCTTGGCGGCTGCAGCATCTATAGGTGCCTTGCTTCTCGGTATCCCTGCTTCAATTGCTCTGGTTCGGGTTAGGTTTCCGGGAAGAGATTTATTGCAGGCGCTGTTGGTAGCTCCGCTGATGATTCCGGGAGCTGTGATCGGTCTGGCGCTTTATGCCTACTACATCAATATTGGCGCATTGACGCGCTCGTTTCCAGGTCTATTGGTCGGACACATAATCATCGCGATGCCTTTTGTGGTTATTACCGTAGTTGGAGCCTTGTCTAACTTCAACATCGACATCGAAAACGCTGCCAGGATCCTGGGGGCAAATGCGATTCAGGCATTCTTTAAGGTTACGTTGCCCAATATCTATCCGAGCATTATGGTAGGTGGTTTCTTGGCTTTTATCTATTCTTTTGGCCAATTTAGCATTTCATTATATTTGAGCACGCCAGACTTGGATCCATTGCCCGTAGCTCTCTACAGCACGTTGCGCTTCTCCCATGACCCCAGAGTAGCCGCTGCTGGTGCTGTTTCTATCGCAATAGTGGTGTCGTCAATGCTCATAGTGAATCGGTTTACAAACTTGGACAAGTGGTTTGCCGGGTTCAGGTTTTAGGCTAGGAGTACCAGGAATGTAGTTGGCTCTCGGCTAGCAACCATTAATAAGGGAGGACGGAAGTATGACAAAACTGGTCATGCTCTTGCCAATACTAAAGTTTGAGGAGCTTGAGCGTAGGACCGCGCAGGAGTGTGAGTCAATTGCAAGAGAAGGCGTTCAGGTTCAGGTGGTAAGTCTGGAAGAGGGCCCAGCTTCGATTGAGTGTGAGTATGATGTGGTAGCAGCTGAACCAGGTATTTTGCGCGCGGTCAAGGACGCTGAGAAGAGTGGCGCGGATGCCTGTATGATCAGTTGTTTTGGAGATCCCGGAATTGATGCAGCGCGAGAAGTAGCTGGCATCCCGATTATCGGAGCCGCAGAAACCAGTATGCACCTAGCTTCCATGTTAGGTCAAAGATTCTCGATCATTACGGTTTTGCCTCAGGTAAAACCACGGATGTGGAATCGGGCTCGCATCTACGGGTTGACTTGCAAGATCGCATCCATCAGAGATATACAGATGCCAGTGCTGGAGCTGGACAAAAACTGGAAGAAGATTGAGCAAAGGCTGTTTGAAGAATCAAAGACCGCAATTGAAAGGGACGGCGCTCAAGTGATAACGCTAGGATGTACCGGCATGGTGGGGATGGCAGCGAGCCTACAGAGGGATCTATGGGAAGCGTCATATAGGGTGCCAGTCATTGACCCGGTACATGCCATGATTAAGTATGCAGAGGGGCTTATAGATATGAAACTATCATATAGTAGAATCACCTATCCCTTACCCCCGGCCAAGAAGCGATAGCGGATGGCGTTGGAGGATAGAAGATGCTTAACAAACTAACGCCGGTTTTAAATACAAAGCTAAAATTGTTAGAAAAGGAAGGGAGATTAAAAGGGAAAGAAAAAGTTATTGTTGATATAGTGCCTCCTGGAGATGGATTTGGTAGAAAAATAGTTATGAGTGACAAACGCACTCTCTTAAATTTTGCCTCCAACAGTTACCTGGGTATTTCTAATGACCCAAGATTAATCAAAGCTGCACATGAAGCAGATTTAAAGTTTGGAGTTGGTCCCGGTGCGGTCAGGTTTATCTCCGGGACACAAGAGCCTCATATTGAATTAGAGAAAAAACTAGCAGAGTTTTATAAAACAGAGGCTGCTATGATATTTAGTTCTGCTTATGCTGCTAATTGTGGAATTATTGCTCCACTAGTGGATAAGGATACCTATATTATAAGCGATGAGTTAAATCATAACAGTATAATTATGGCCATAAGATTTGCCGGAGTTCCCAGGGATAGGAAAAAAATTTATGCTCACTGTAATATGGATGAGCTAAGAAAGTGCATAGATGAATCTGTTGGAAACGGGAAAAAATTAATTATAGTAACCGATGGTGTATTTAGTATGAGAGGAGACTATGCTCCCCTGCACTATATAGCTCGTTTGGCCGAGGAGTATGATCCAAAATTTGAAGAAGGAATTATGACAGTTGTAGATGACTCACACGGAATAGGAGCCTATGGGAAAACCGGAAGGGGTACTGTAGAGGTTACCCAGGAAGATAGGATTGATATAATAACGGCAACATTAGGAAAGGGCTTGGGGGTAGACGGTGGCTTTATTGTGTCTAATGAAAAAGTCATTGAGTATTTAAGAGAAACTTCTCCTCTATATGTATATTCAAATCCAATAAGCTCTGGGATTGCAAGTGCTGCATTAAAAGCATTGGAGATTTTAGATAGCCATGAAGGATTAAGATTATTGGAGAGATTAAGAGAAAATACTG
>Ga0209986_10000398_pt1 | contig 41576 bp, 42 predicted proteins | sample BlataG_FD_183168 | JGI IMG/M metagenome (GOLD analysis project Ga0209986, IMG submission 183168) | Deep subsurface microbial communities from Black Sea to uncover new lineages of life (NeLLi) - Black_00105 metaG (SPAdes) (version 2) | ecosystem: Environmental > Aquatic > Marine > Oceanic >... | reverse complement strand
GGTGCGTCAAGCATTCCGACTTCATCAGCGACATCGAGCAGGCCATGCTCTACGCCATGAAAGATGGCGAAACTTTCACCGAGGCTGACGTCAGCGCACTGCTGAAAGAGCGATCCCTGGAGCCACCTTTCACGGTCAAAGAACTGATGAGGCACTGGTGAGTACGGGTAAGCCGTTGCGGAAGATCTCCGATCCGCTGGTCGCCGCGGGACCGTCTGGGTGTCGGTTCCGGACCCGGCTGCATCTCTCTGACACCGAAGCCGCCGCGTTGGTGGAGATCGGTGAGTTCCTCGGTGGTTGGTATCGCCGCGAGCTCGCCGGGCGTGTCCGTTTGGGTCGGATAGACCGTGACGGACATAAGCAATGGCGTGCGACGCGCAAGCAGGCGTTGACGTCGGTGTCGTCGTCACGGTGGGCGGGCGCGATCACACGCGCGGTGGAAGACCAGTACCAGTTGGGAATGCGCGGCTTGGCGGCTCGCGTCGCCGATCTCCATTCTGCGGTCGATGTCCTTGAGAAGCGTTGCTCCCTGCGCCCGGGTGAACTCGCTGACGATGCCGGAGACTCCCGTCGCGGTAAACGTAAACGCGGATACGCCACGACCTCTGAGAGGTTCGCCAAGACCCGCCGGCTGGCGATCCGCCAGCAGCGACTCGTCGTCGCAGAGCAGGAACTCGCCGCGGGTCGCCCGTCGATCACGATGGGGGGAAAACGGTTGTGGCGCCACCGCGCCAACCTGACCGCGGCGGAGATGGACGAGCAGCAGTGGCGGGATCGGTGGGACGCTGCGCGCATGTTCCTGACCGCTGACGGAGAGACTGGAAAGCCTGGCGGTAACGAGACCATTCGTGTCGATATGCAGGGTCGGTTGCAGCTCAAAGTTCCCGCCGCGCTGGTCGGTAAGTTCGGCGGGCACCTTCAGTTCGCCGCTCGGGTCGGGTTCGCTCACGGTGGGTCTGAGTGGGCTGCGCGGGTCGAGCAGCGCAAGGCGGTGCGCTACGACATCGTTTTCGATCCGCAGCGCGGCCGCTGGTATCTGGATGCGTCCTGGGCGATCACCCCGGAACCGTCCCTCGAACTTGAGGAGCTCCGCGCCGGGCGGGTTCTCGGTGTCGACCTCAACGCGGATCATCTCGCCGCGTGTGTGCTGGATTCTTCGGGCAACCCTGTCGGTGAACCGGTCACGATCGCCCTCGAGGTCAAGAAGTTGCATGCCTCCCACCGTGACGGGCACCTGCGCACGGCGATCACGGAGCTGCTGAACGTAGCGGAGCGCAATCATTGTGTGGCGGTCGCGGTGGAGAACCTCAACTTCGCCGATTCCCGTGCCACGGGTCGCGAAATGCTGGGTCGTGGTGGTCGGGGTAAGCAGTTTCGGCGCATCGTGGCTGGTATTCCCACCGCCAAGTTCCGTGATCGTTTGACCGCGATGGCAACTCGCCGCGGTATTCCGATCATCGGTGTCGATCCCGCTTACACGAGTAAGTGGGGCGATGAGCATTGGCGTAAGCCTTTGCAGCAACAGACTTCCGGAGAGGTCACCCGCCATCACGGCGCGGCGGCCGCTATCGGTAGACGTGGTCTCGGTAAGCCGATCAGGCGTCGGCCGGCAGGACCCCGTACCCAACAGAGGATGGGTGTGGGCACTCCACCGGCTAGACCTGTCAGGCTTCCGAGATCGCAGCGAGTTCGGAAAGCCCCGGTCCACCGCAGTGCCCACGAGGCATGTCGGTCTACCGGGCAGCACCGATCTCCCGCGGCCAAGACCGTTCGGGCCGCAACTAAGCAGAACTCACTTCTGCTCAGTGATTAGGAACGGTAGTTATCCGACGCCCACGCCGATCCCGGCATACGGACCACCGTTGACGTACTGCGATAAACAGATCGCCCGCAAGAGGTCGCTCCCGACACTGCAGTTCAGAATCGCCGTCTGATCCGGAGCCGCCCCGAGGATATGCGGCGGGCGATTGGGGAGCGCGCAATTGTCGATATACGGATTGAACGGGGCGATGCCGTTGTAACAGGGTGCGGCCGGCCTCGGGTCCGGGTCGGCCGACGCCACCGGCGACGCGCCGAGAACAGCCGTCGCCACCGACGCGGTACCGATCACTGCCAGGATTCCTTTGCGGAAAGCGTTCATCGTGAACACCTGACCCTTCACGCGTCCTCCATTGGACGTAGTTACCACCCTACTCCGCGCCGCGGTGCGTCCCTGGTGATGACGGTGGGTGCGGCCGTGCTGCGCATCGTGGCGGCCGCCGCCCGGTAACTGCGATGTCGGCCTTCCTCGCGCTGCGGCTGCTGACCGGGCTAAACTCGAACTAGAACACGTTCTAACTTTGCCTAGGGCCGAGGAGCCGCTGATGCATACCCCTCTGTGCGACGAACTCGGCATCGAGTTCCCGATCTTCGCCTTCACCCACTGCCGCGATGTCGTTGTGGCGGTCAGCAAGGCCGGAGGCTTCGGTGTGCTCGGCGCCGTCGGGTTCACCCCCGAACAGCTTGAGATCGAGTGCGCGTGGATCGACGAGCACATCGGCGACCACCCGTACGGGGTCGATATCGTGATTCCGAACAAATACGAGGGTATGGACGCCGGGATGTCCGGTGAGGAACTCGCGGACATGCTCAAGAAGATGGTGCCGCAGCAGCACCTGGACTTCGCCAAGAAGATCCTCGCCGATCACGGGGTGCCCACCGAGGACGCCGATTCGAATGCGCTGCAATTGCTGGGCTGGACCGAGGCCACGGCAACCCCCCAGGTCGAGGTGGCGCTGCGTCATCCCAAGGTCACCCTGATCGCCAATGCACTCGGCACCCCGCCTGCCGACATGATCGCCCACATCCACGAGTCCGGTCGCAAAGTGGCCGCGCTGTGCGGGTCTCCAGCCCAGGCCCGCAAGCACGCAGAGGCCGATGTCGACATCATCATCGCTCAGGGTGGCGAAGGTGGCGGACACTGCGGGGAGGTGGGTTCGATCGTGCTCTGGCCCCAGGTGGTCAAAGAAGTGGCCCCCCGGCCGGTACTGGCTGCCGGTGGCATCGGGAGCGGCTATCAGATCGCCGCCGCGCTCGCGATGGGCTGCCAGGGCACCTGGTCCGGGTCGCAGTGGCTGATGGTCGAGGAGGCCGAGAACACCCGGGTACAGCAGGACGCCTATGCGAAGGCCACCAGCCGCGACACCGTGCGGAGCCGGTCTTTCACCGGTAAGCCGTGCCGAATGCTGCGCAACGAATGGACCGACGCCTGGCAGACCGCCGGGAACCCCGAGCCGCTGGGAATGCCGTTGCAGTACATGGTGTCCGGCATGGCGGTCGCCGCCACCAGCAAGTACCCGGACCAGACGGTGGACGTGGCGTTCAACCCGGTCGGACAGGTGGTCGGTCAACTCGATCGGGTGGAGCGCAGCGCCGCCGTGATCGAGCGGTGGGTTCAGGAGTACCTCGAGGCCACCAGCCGGCTCAATGAGATCAACGACGCGGCCGCGGCCGTCTGACGAACTGGGGCTGGATCAGCCGACCGGATCGAACTGGCTGCCGTTACCCCAGGGGCCGTTCCGCAGGTAACCGGTCTGCCAGCCCTGAGCGCCCCGGCACAGCATCGGCAGACCTTCCGGAGATTGCGCCGCCGCCTGCGATCCGGGGCATGGGGAACCGACTGTCTGTACCCCGTACAACTTCGGCGAAAGCACCCAGAAGCCGGTTCCCTCCGGTGGGCGGTCCATCCCGATATAGGACTGGCCGACGATCCAGTGGCAGGCCAGCGCCTGGCCGGTGGGGCCGCGGCCGAAGATGAAGCGCTCCCAGCTGTAGCACGGCGCACTGAGGTAGGCGTCGTAGGCCATCCCCGGGACATCGCCGGGGTAGGACGGCTTGGTGCCGTCGGCGGCGGCCGACGGGGCAGCCACCAGCGTGCTCCCGACGGCGACGGCAGCGATCACGAGTTCGCGCAACATGCCCAGAGCGTAACGGGTGGTTATCTGTGCGCTCGGCTAAACGGGCCAGCCATTCGGGAAACGCCGTTGTTTCGTTGGTAAGCTGCGGCGATTAGCGGCAGATTGGACCCAAAGATCAGGTCCGCACTGGGGGTCGGCGATGGCGAATGAGGCTCTCGGTTCGGAGCCGGACCTCCCGTCACACACATCCGTCGGTGCAGCCGTGGCGCCGTACGGTTTCTCGGTGCGGTACTCCCCTGCCGACCTTGCCGGGCAATGGCACGACGTGGTCTCCCTGGACGACGGGCGGGTTGGTGTTGTGGTGGGCTGCTGTGCCGACGCGGATGCCGCCTGGGGGATGCGCGCGGCGGCCAGGTCCGCTCTGCTCGAGACCGCGGATCCGGTGCAGAGTTTGCGGGGCGTGCGGGGGACGGCGGTCTCGGCGCTGTGCGCGGTAATCGACGGCGAGACGATCGGTTACAGCGGTCACGGCGACGCGAACACCGCGCTCGCTGCGCCCGATACCCCCGGCCCGGCGCTCAAGCCGGCCGACACGAGCCTGGTCGTCGCATCGTTGGCACCGGGGGCCACCGTCCTGCTGTGTACCGGGCCGATCGGACCGCCGGCTGCCGCCGCACTCGACGGCTGCGATTCGGTGCATCCGGACCAGGTGGCCGACCAGGTGATCACCGGACTCGCCGGTTCGGATGTCGCCGCTGTGCTCTACCGCCACCCGCCTAAAACGCTGGCTGTCACCCTTGCCGCCCATCCGTCCAGTCTCGCGGTCAGCCGGGGCCGGTTGCGACGGTGGTTGGCCTCCGCCGGCGTCGATTCCGAGGCCAGTGCCGATGTCCTGCTGGCAGTGGGTGAAGCCACCGCGAACGCCACTGAGCACGCGGTGGTTGGCGCGACCCGCGACGTTGAGATCACCGTGACCGCCGACATCACCGGCACCCGGTTACGTCTGACGGTTACCGACACCGGCGTGTGGAAGCCGCCGCCGGCGTCGTCGGGGCATCGCGGCCACGGCATCCATCTGATCAACGCCCTGGTCGACTCGGCCGAACTCACCACGACCCCGGAAGGAACCACTGTCGCGATGGTCAAGGATCTACGCCCATGACAAACGCCCGGTTCGCCGTGACGGCGGCCTCCGCAGACCAGCCGCCGCTGGTGGTCGTGTCCGGGGATATCGACCTCGCCAACGTCGACGAGTTCCAGGCCGTGATGACCAGGGCCGGCGATGGCGCGTCGGCGCTGACGGTCGATCTCACCGGGGTGGACTACTGCGACAGCGCCGCGGTGCGCGCACTGTTCACGCTGGCGGCCGGAACCGAGCTGACCATGGTTGTCCGGCCCTCCGGTCACATGGCGACGCTGCTCGGGATCTCCGGACTTGACCGGGTCGTCACGGTCGTCACGAGGGGATAGCAGCCACATGCCCGCTCCCCCATTCCATCCGCGTGAGAAAGCCGCGCACAGCGAATTGTTCGACCGCATTCTCGATCGGGTCCACCATGACCTGCCGGATGCCGTCGCGCTCGCGGTCACCGTGCATTCCCGGAACAGCGGTGTGACGGAACTCGCCGCGCGCGGGTTCGGTAGCGGGTACGTCGATGCACAGCTGGCCGGCCTCGGCGGTCCGGTCGTCGACGCCGTCGAGTACCAGGTCCCGGTCTTGAGCCTCGACCTGTGGAGCGACGATCGCTGGCCGGCGCTCACCCTGGAGGCCGTTCGAGAGCGGGTGCCGGGCCACGACGACGAGCTCAGCGCGGTGCGCGGGGCTGCTGCCGCGCCCGGTGTTTGGCAGGCCGATCAGACGGTGGTGCTGTCCTGTGCGCTGACCCGGCCGGCTGATGCCGTCACCGTCACCACCTTGATCGGCTACGAGCAACTGGTCTCCGCGGCGATGATGACCTCTGTCGCCGAGGATGGGGCGCAGATCGCCGACATGCTGGCAGTGCTGCAGTCCCGGGGTGCGATCGAGCAGGCCAAGGGCGTGATCATGGGCTGCCTGCGCTGCGACGCCGACACCGCGTGGGCGACTCTGCGCCGGGCCAGCCACGAGTCGAACGTCAAATTACGGGTCCTCGCCGTCGCCTTGGTCGAGCATATCGGCGGGGTGCCGGCCGAGCAGCCGGGGATCGCCGCACCGATCGTCCCCGATGAGGCTGCCCGCAATGCCGCCCGACTGCTATGGGCGGTCCTGAGCTACGCCCCGCGGCCGGACTCAGCCGACGGCTGAAGCCGGCGATGTTCCCGGTGAAGACGACTCGCTGTGCACCCACCCGATAAGGGTACGAAGCGGCATCGGAAACACCCCGAAACGCCGCGGCGGTAGCGCCTCATTCCGTGTCGAAGGTGGTTGGCTTGTCATATGGCTCAATGCTCGCGCCCGGTCGGCGCAGTTCTTTCCTCAGCCGCACTGGTGGCCGCGGCGGCACTGACCCTGGCGGCCCACGCCAGGATGCCCGAAGCGGTTGCCGCACCCTCCACGACGCCGACCACCACCTCCAGTGCAGCCTCCTCCGGTACAGCCTCGGAGTCCGATGAAGGGTCCGGGTCGGGCTATTCCAGTGACGAATACGGCTTCCTGGACTCGGCGGCCCGCTGCGACGACAGTCAGGTCCTGATGTCGTTCGGCCGGACCTCACGGGCTTTGGTGGCGATCTGCGTCGACCCCGACGGCGACCTCGAGTACCGCGGAGTCCGGCTCAGCGACGAGACCTCCCTGACGGCGCCCGCGGGCCGGACCTCCGACGGCTCGGTCGTGGCGACCAACAACGGTGTCACCTACGCGGTGTCGCCGGAGATGCTCCTGGTCTCCGAGGGGGACACCGTGCTGTATCGGGACTCATGGCTGGAATTCCGGCAGCCCCGTTTCTCCGGCGAGCCCGCAACGAGCACGATGCCGACCTCGACCTCGACCTCGACCTCGGCGGAGACTCCCACGACCACGGTCAGCACCACGACGGTCACGGTGACGCCCGATTCGAACTCGGGCGACTGACCACCCCGGCGGCCGATACGCTGCGCCTATGACGGAATCCAGTTGGTCGCTCGATGCCGCTTCCGGGGAACTGCTCATCCGGACCGGCGTCGCCGGACGGGCCGCCAAGATGGGACACCGCCTGACCATCGCGATGCAGTCCTGGCAGGCCACTGTTCGGTGGGCCGGCGGCACGCCGACGAGCCTCGAGCTGACCGCGCCGGTGAACTCGCTCGCAGTGCTCAGCGGGGAGGGGGGCGTCACGCCTCTCGCCGGTCCGGAGAAGGGCGTGGCCCGATCCAACGCGCTGAAGTCGTTGGACGCCAAGAAGTATCCGCAGATCCGGTATGTCGCCGACGATATCGCCACGACGACGGGTGGCTACCGACTCGACGGCACGGTCGAGATTCACGGCACCACCCGTCCCCAGGTAGTTGACGTGGAAGTCGAGGATCGCGGTGATGCGTGGGCGCTGTCGGCCACGGTCGGCATCACCCAGAGCGACTTCGGCGTGAAGCCCTACTCGCTGTTCATGGGTTCGCTCAAGGTGGCCGACGAGGTCACCGTCGGCTTTGCCGCCACGTACCCGAAATAGCTACCGGTGCGGTGTCACCAGTTGATGACGACCGGATCCCCGATGCCCACCTGGTTGAAGTACCAGAGCGCGTTGCTGGGGCTGAGGTTGATGCAGCCGTGGCTCACGTTGGCGTAGCCCTGGGAGCCGACCGACCACGGGGCGGAGTGGACGTAGACGCCGCCCCAGGTGATCCGGACGGCATCGGTCACGTTGAGTTTGTAGCCCTCCGGGTCGCTCAGCGGGATTCCGATGGTGCGGGAGTCCATCACCAACGCCTTTTGCTTCTCCAGGACGGTGAACGATCCGACCGGCGTCGCGAACCTGGGCTTGCCCATCGAGGCGGGCATCTGCCGCATGATCACGCCGTCGATGCTGACGGTGAAGGTGTGATTGGAGATGCTGCCGACCGCCAGCACGGTTGATCCGGTGCCGAAACTGCGCCGTTGCCCGCCGGCCATCAGGGTGATCCGCGAGTGGGCCGGCCAGAACCGGTCCGGAATCCATTGCACGACATTGTCGCTGCGCCACTCGAAGCGGCCGGTCATCTCGGTCGGCGAGGTGACCTTGATCGTTTGTTCTGCTGCAGGCCGGTCGGTGACCGGCCTGGTGAACGTCACGATGATCGGGTGCGCCACCCCGACGGTCTGTCCGTTGATCGGCTGTACCGATGCCACGGCGTTGGCGGTCACCGACGGGGTGGATGCGGCCGTGCTGATCGGCGCGGCGGCAACCATGGTGACGACCGCGATGCCGGCGGCGGCGAGTGCCCGTCGAACTGCTGTGGCCATATCTTCCTGTGGCTCCCGTCCTGGTCGCGGTCTGCAGCAAAGCCAAGTGTAGATGCTGGCGCTGCGGCGCAGTGCCCTCTCGCACTCATTGACTTACATCAGCCAAACCCCGAACGGCGTTACACCACATGGGCGATAAGGTCGGGGCATGAGCGCACACGGACACAGCCATGACGTCTTGAATGACCTTCGTCCGCAGCACCGTGCCCTACGGCAGGAGATTCCGGACGTCTACCGGGCGTTCAACGATCTCAGTGCAGCGGCGCTGACCGATGGCGCGTTGCCCACCAAGGTCAAGGAACTGATGGCGATGACCATCGGTGTGGTGCACGGCTGCGATGGATGCATCGCCTCCCATGCCCGCGGGGCGGCCCGCGCCGGCGCGACCACCGCGGAGGCCGGCGAGGCGATCGGGGTCGCGATCCTCATGCAGGGTGGTCCGGCCACCGTGTACGGGGCGCGGGCCTACGCGGCGTTCTGCGAGTTCGCCGGAGACGAATCCCAAGCCTGAGCCGCCAGGCCCGAACCCGTCAGGCGCGCGGCAGTCCGGCGACCATCGGGGTGTCCACCCCGACCGCGCCGACACCCATGGCACCACCCGGCGTACCCAGGGGGGCGTCACGGCCGGGCAGCACCTCGGTGAAGAACGCGGCGTTGTCGGCGAGGAACGTGCGCTCACTCTCCGGCAGGTCGTCCTCGTAGAAGATCGCGTCGACCTCGCACAGCAGTCGGCATGCCCCGCAATCGACGCACTCCTCGGCGTTGATGTACATGGTCCGGTCGCCCTCGTAGATGCAGTCGACCGGGCATTCGGCGGCACACGACTTGTGCTTGACGTCCACACATGCGCTGGTGATCACATAGGTCATGGCAGGGACTGTATCTGTGACGCGCCGTATCAGACACGGGTAGAAGGCCCGCCACGCCGAGGACCAAAGTCCCCAATTTCCCGGCGTGAGTGGGACTCAGCGACGCACAGCAGCGGTGACGTCGAGGAAGCCGGAGGTGTCTGACCGGTGATCGGTCACAGTGCGGCACTCCCCGTAGATCTTCAGTACGCCGCGGCCCTGCAGGTCGGGGTGACGGTGATAAATGGCGGTCAGGCCGTCCCTGGCCAGGGTCCGGCCGCCGGGGTGTCGATTGGGCGGCAGTCCCTCCCTCCATCCCCTGGCCGTCATCGCCCCGGCGATCTCGCGAAAGTAGGCCGGTGTCTCGGTGATGCTGGGGACGTCGAAGGTCAGATAGACCGACCCCTGGTAGGGCGGTCCGTCGTCGCCGCGACAGGACATCAGGAGATAGTTGGCGGTCGGGTCCCCGAGGCGGCCGGCACCGACGAACTGCCTCGCCGGCCCGAGCACTTGTTGTCTGGCTTGTTCGGCGGTCAGCGGAGCGGCCGGCGCCTCGACGGACTCCCCGCGCAGGTCATAGATGCGGTGCACCACCACGAAGGCGAGTCCCAGCGCCAGCGATGTCAGTAGGGTGGCGGCGGTCACGATGATGACCGGCCGGGACCGCAGAACGGTGCTGTTCATCCCCGCCCACGGTACCGGTGCTGCTGGTCAGCGGCCTGCGGTCGGCCGGGTCGTCCGCATTCGCCCTCGGCAAGGCCGGACCGTGGGGGGCGTGCACGAGCGCCCGCGACGCGACTCGAACGCGGCCCGGACGGGGCGGAGTGCCTTTTTGCCGGATTTTCAGGCACAGTTGAGGGTATGGATTCCACACATCCACGCCTCGGTGGCCGCTGGACGCGTTGGCTACCCGGTGCGCTGGCTACGCTGACGCTTCTAGCCGGCCTCGTTGCCGCCCCCGCCGCCGCATCGCCCGAGAACCCGGCGCCGGCCCCCGCGCCGTTGGACCAGTCCGCTCTGCTCAGTCAGGTGGTGCCAGGACTGGTCGATATCAACACATCGCTCAGCTACCAGGGCGCTGTCGGAACCGGTACCGGCATCGTCATCGGTCCCGGTGGGGAGGTACTGACCAACAACCACGTCATCGAAGGTGCGACCGATATCAACGCGGTGAGCCTGGCTAACAGCGTCTCCTATCCGGTGGACGTCATCGGTTTCGACCGCGCCAACGACATCGCCCTGATTCGGCTTCGCGGCGCTGAACTGCCGATGGCCAATCTCGGCACCTCATCGACCGTGGTCGTCGGTGATCCGATCGCCGCCATCGGCAACTCCAACGGGCCGGGGGCCCCGCCCTCCTACGCGCCGGGCACGGTCACCCAATTGGGTGCGTCGGTCCGTGCGTCCGACGAGTCCGGCGGCGGGTCACGGGAGTTGTTCGACCTGATCCGGGTTGCCGCCGACATCCGGCCGGGCGATTCCGGCGGACCCCTGGTCAACAGCGCCGGTCAGGTGGTCGGGGTCACCGTGGCCGCCACCCTGACCTATCGGATGGGCGGGGTGACCGGGGGCGAGGGTTTCGCGATCCCGATCGACCGGGCGATGGCCATCGCCAACCAGATTCGTTCTGGTGTTCCCTCGGACTCGATCCACCTCGGCGACAGCGCCTTCATCGGCGTGGCGATCGCCGATGCGCCGCGGTTCGGCGGACTGCCCGGTGCCATGGTGCGCCAGGTGCTGCCCGACACCCCGGCAAGCCAGATCGGCTTGTTCGGCGGCGATCTGATCACCGCGGTGGATGGAATTCCGGTCGCCTCGGCGGCCGATCTCTCCAACCTGATGGACCGCCGCAGGCCCGGCGACACCGTCACGCTCACCTGGATCGACCGGGCCGGCGCCCCGCGCAGCGCGCCGCTGGTCCTGGCCAAGGGGCCGGTGGGCTGATCGGTATCCGGGCACTGCGCCTGGCCTTCGCCGTCTCCGTCCTGCCGGCCGCCGCCGTCTGGGCTGCGGGATCGGCCCCGGCCCAGGGCGAGGACGCGTTGTACGACCTGGTCGACGCGGCCACCCAGCGATTGCAGACCGCCGACGCCGTCGCCGCCAGCAAATGGATCAACGGCGGTCCGATCACCGATCCGGTCCGCGCTCAGCAGGTGCTGACCGCGGTGGCGGCCGACGCGCGATCCACCGGTGTACCAACCGATTACGTGACCGCTCTGTTCACCGATCAGATCAACGCCACCGAGGCCGTCCAGTACAGCCGGTTCTCCGGGTGGAAGCTCGATCCGGCCGCCGCCCCGGAGACGGCACCGGACCTCTCCGCGTCCCGAGCTCAGATCGACGAACTCAACCGCCGCATGGTCGGCGAGATCGCCGAACAGTGGCCGGCACTGCAATCCGCCGAATGCGTGGCTCTCCTGGACGGTTCCAAGACGGCGGTGGCCGCAGCGCGTGGACTCGACCCGCTCTACCGGCAGGCGCTGGACGCCGCCACCCGTTCGTACTGCAATCCCTGATGGGCCGGCCGGTTCAGCGGGCCAGCCGATCGATCCGGGCCAGCGCGGCCGCGCACACCGGCAGGTAGGCCATCGCCCACCACGGCACCTCGAACCGCACCCGGCACCCGTCGGCGGTTTCGGTGACCTGGTGGCCGGTGGCGGGCACGCGGGCCACCGTCCAGGTCCACCGGTGGCCGGGATCGAACTCGGTGACGGTGAAGGGCAGTCGCACCCCTGCGACGGTCCAGACCGTCCCCCGGGCCCCGGGGCGCAACTGCGAGCCGCCCCCGGCCAGTTCAGCGCGCCGCACCGATGGTCCCCAGTGCGGCCATTCCCGGACGTCGACCAACAGCCGCCACACCGCTGCGGGCGGGGCGCTGATGTGCCGGTCGACGCTTGCGGTGGGCGGTCGCAGTGCTATACCCATGCTCGGAAACGCTACAGACAGGGGTGACGATGACGCGGGTTCATCCGTCGGGGGGCCTGCGCCGCAGCCTTGCCGCGGCGGCCCTCATCCTGATGGCGACGACCGGATGCGCCGGTGCCGACCGCGCCGGCCCGAGGCAGGAGCCGACGCCGGACGACACCCTCGACACCGCCATCACCGGGGCGATGGACACAGCCGAAATCCCCGGGGCGATCGTTGGCGTGTGGTCACCGGAGCGCGAGTATGTCAGGGCCTTCGGTATCGCGGACACCACCACCGGCACCCCGATGAAGACCGACTTCTACCACCGGATCGGCAGCGTCACCAAGACCTTCACCGCCACCGCGGTGCTGCAACTGGCCGGTGACGGCAGGTTCGGTCTCGACGATCCGATCGGCAGGTATGTCGACGGCGTACCGGGCGGTGAGTCGATCACGGTGCGTCAACTGGCCGGGATGCGCAGCGGTTTGGCGGACTACACCAGGTCCGACGGGTTCCAGGCGGCCGTCGCCGCCAACCCGAGAGCCGACTTCACCCCGCGCCAACTGCTCGACTGGGCGTTCGCCCTTCCTCCGGTGTCGCCACCGGATGCGCAGGTCGAGTACTGCAACACGAACTACATTCTGTTGGGCCTGCTGGTCGAACAGGTCACCGGCGCATCGTTCGGCGACTACCTGAGCGAGGCCATCCTGGCCCCGCTGGGCATGGCGCACACCAGCTTTCCCACCGGGACGCAGTTCCCGGAGCCGCATGCCCGCGGCTACACCGAGCCCGTCGACGGGACCGGCCCGCCAGTGGACGCCTCCGGCTGGAGCGCCGGGCTGACCTGGGCGGCCGGTGCGATGATCTCCACCCTCGAGGACATGCGCATCTGGCTGCCGGTGCTGGCATCCGGCTCGTTGCTCAAACCCGAGTTACAGGCTGAGCGGCTGCACACTCGTCCCGAACCCGGCACCCCCACCGACTTCGGCTACGGCCTGGGCGTGTTCAGGGTGGGCGGCTGGATAGGGCACAACGGCAGCGTGCCCGGCTACCAGACGGTGGCCGTCCATCTGCCGGAGCAGCAGACCACGCTGGTCGTGATGATCAACACCGACATCGCAGTGGACGGACGCGGTAACCGCAGCGGGGTCCTTGCCACGGCGATCACCGAGGCGATCACCCCCGGCCACGTGTACCGGATCTAGCCGGCGGGCCTAGGATCGGGAGCCATGGAAGGTTCAGTGACGGTACACATGGCCGCGCCGGCCGACAAGATCTGGAACCTGATCGCCGATGTCCGCAACACCGGCCGATTTTCGCCCGAGGTCTTCGAAGCCGAATGGCTCGACGGGGCCACCGGTCCGGGACTGGGAGCGAAATTCCGCGGCCACGTGCGTCGCAACGAGATCGGCCCGGTGTACTGGACCACCTGCCGCGTCACCGCCTGCGAACCGGGGCGGGAGTTCGGTTTCGCCGTGCTGGGCCCGGGTGACCAGGCGGTCAACAATTGGCACTACCGGCTGACGCCCCGGGGCGACGGAACCGATGTGACGGAGTCGTTCCGGCTCAACTCGTCGCTTCCGGTCCGGGTGTTCTGGATGTTCGCCGGCTATCTGCGTGGCCGCCGCAACGTCCGGGACATGCGCACCACGCTGGAACGCATCAAGAAGGTCGTCGAAGAGGACTGACCGCGATGTCGGGAGCCGGGCTCTACTGTGGAGCCATGGGCATCTCGACACACGTCAACGGCCAGCCACCCCCGCCCGTTCCGCTGGCGGACATCAATATGGGTACCCAGGAGTTCTGGGCCCGCGACGACTCCTTCCGCGACGGCGCGTTCGCCACCCTGCGCCGCGAGGCACCGGTCCGGTTCGTCACCGAAATCGAGTTCGAGGGGTTCGAAACCGGTCCGGGCCACTGGGCGCTGATGAAATTCGACGATGTGCACTACGCCAGCCGCCACCCGGAGATCTTCAGCTCCTATCCGAACATCACCATCGCCGACCAGGCGCCCGAGGTGGCCGAGTATTTCGGTTCGATGATCGCCCTCGATGACCCGCGGCACGCCCGGCTGCGCGGCATCGTCCGCAGCGCCTTCACCCCCAGGGTGGTGGCCCGCACCGAGGAGTCCGTCCGCGACCGGGCCCGGCGGCTGGTCACCGACATGATCGCCAACCACCCGGACGGCCACGGCGAATTGGTCACGGAACTGTCCGGGCCGCTGCCACTGCAGGTCATCTGCGACATGATGGGTATCCCGGAGGCCGACCACCAGCAGATATTCCACTGGACCAACATCATCCTCGGCTTCGGCGACCCCGACCTGACCACCGACTTCGAAGAGTTCATGAAGGTGGCCATCGATATCGGCGGCTATGCCACCGCACTGGCCGAGGACCGGCGGGCGAATCCGCGCGACGACCTGACCACCGCTCTGGTGGCCGCCGAGGTCGACGGCGAAAGCCTGACATCGGCGGAGATCGCGTCGTTCTTCATCCTGCTGGCCATCGCCGGCAACGAGACCACTCGCAACGCCATCAGCCACGGTGTGCTGGCCCTGACCCGTTATCCGGAGCAGCGGGCGATCTGGTGGACCGACTTCGACGCCCACGCCCAGACCGCAGTCGAGGAGATCGTGCGCTGGGCCTCGCCGGTGGTCTATATGCGCCGCACCGCCACCCGTGACGTGGAGGTCAATGGGGTGCGAATCGCGAAGGACGACAAGGTGACCTTGTGGTACGCCTCCGCCAACCGCGATGAGGAGAAATTCGACAACCCGTGGCTCTTCGACGTGACACGGACCCCCAACCACCATGTCGGGTTCGGTGGCGGTGGAACGCACTTCTGCCTGGGGGCCAACCTGGCCCGCCGCGAGATCGCGGTGGTCTTCGAGGAACTGCGCAACCGGATTCCCGATATCACCGTGACCGAGGAACCGGCGATGTTGCTGTCGTCCTTCATCCACGGCATCAAGCGGATGCCGGTCAGTTGGACCCCGCCGGTGCAGGACTGACATGGCAGCGATCAGGGACCGGCTGCACTGGCTGGCCATGCATGGTGTGGTCCGGTCGGCGGCGCGACTGTCGGCCCGCCGCGGCGATCCGCAGGCCCGGCTGATGACCGACCGGGGGTTGCGCGCCGACCCGATGCCGTTCTACGACGAGCTACGTCAGCAGGGTCCGGTGGTGCGGGCCCGGGTCAGCTACCTGACCGTCGACCATGCGGTCGCCCATGAACTGCTGCGCTCCGACGACTTCCGGGTGATCTCGATGGGTGCCAGCCTGCCCGCTCCGCTGCGTCGGCTGGAACGACGTACCCGGACCGGTGCCCTGCACCCATTGCTGCCGCCGTCCTTGCTGGCGGTCGAACCGCCCGAGCACACCCGCTACCGCAAGACGGTGGCCTCGGTGTTCACCAGTCGGCGGGTCGACTCCCTGCGCGACCTGGTCGAGGACACTGCGGCCACACTGCTGGACGGATTGGCCGACCAGCAGGGTGTGGTCGACATCGTCGAAAGGTACTGCGCACAACTGCCTGTCACAATCATCAGTGAGGTCCTCGGGGTGCCGGCCGCGGACCGGCCGAAGATCCTTCAATTCGGCGAACTCGCCGCTCCGAGTCTGGATTTCGGCCTCAGTTGGCCGGAGTATCAGCGGGTACAACAGGGCTTGGAAGGTTTCAACGACTGGCTGGCCACGCACCTGCAGAAGCTTCGTGACAAGCCGGGCGAGGATCTGTTGAGCCAGTTGATCGAGACGTCCCAGGATGGCATCCGCCTCAACGAGACGGAGTTGCGGGCCATCGCCGGCCTGGTGCTCGCCGCCGGTTTCGAAACGACGGTCAACCTGCTCGGCAACGGCATCACACTGCTGCTCAACCACCCCGACCAGCTTGCAGACCTGCAAGCCGACCCCGCGCTGTGGCCGAACGCCGTCGAGGAGATCCTGCGGTTCGACTCCCCCGTTCAGTTGACGGGCAGGGTGGCGCGCACCGACACCACGGTCGCCGGGACCTCGATCAGCGCAGGGGAACTGGTGGTGATCTACCTCGCGGCCGCCAACCGGGATCCGGCGGTATTCGATGACCCGCACCGTTTCGACATCCGACGCTCCAACGCCGGCCGGCACCTGGCTTTCTCCGGTGGTAGGCATTTCTGTCTGGGTGCCGCGCTGGCCCGCGCCGAGGGCGAGGCCGGTCTGCGCCGCTTCTTCACCCACTATCCCGACGCGCAACTGGCCGGCGCGGGGTGTCGCCGCGACACCCGGGTGCTGCGCGGCTGGGCCGAACTGCCGGTTCGGCTGGGCTCCGCGGTCCGCGTCGCCGGCTAGCACCGAGGTGTGGCCGGTTCGTTGACACCCGCCCCGCGGAACTGTTTCCTGAGACGGTGACCTACGACGTGATCATCCGCAACGCCCGCTGGTTCGACGGGACCGGTGCGCCCTCGGCGGTTCGGAATATCGCCGTTTTGGACGGCCACATCGCGGCGGTGACTCCGCACGATCTGGACGAGACCGGGTGCACCGAGGTCATCGACGCGGCGGGCAAATGGGTGCTGCCGGGGTTTGTCGACATCCACACCCACTACGACGTCGAGGTCCTCGGTGGTTCGGGCCTGCCCGAGTCGGTGCGACACGGTGTGACGACGATCCTGATCGGTTCCTGCTCCCTGTCGACCGTTCACGTCGGCGGTGTGGACGCCGGTGACCTGTTCGGCCGGGTGGAAGCCATCCCCCGCGACCACGTGATCGAGGCCGTCGATGCGTCGAAGACCTGGAGCGGCGCCCACGAGTACGTCGCCGCTCTTGAAGCGCGCCCGCTCGGCCCCAATATCGCCGCCTTCATCGGCCACTCCGATATGCGCACCGCCACCATGGGATTGGATCGGGCGACCCGCACGGACATCCGGCCCACCACCGGTGAGCAGGCCCAGATGGAGCGGATGCTGGCCGAGGCGCTCGACGCCGGGTTCCTCGGCATGTCCTCGCAGCAGTTGCTCTTCGACAAGATCGACGGCGACACCTGCCGCTCGCGCACCCTGCCGTCGACCTACGCCAAGCCCCGCGAACTCCGGCGGCTGAAATCCCAGCTCCGGCGCCGCGGCCGGGTACTGCAGTCCGGCCCCGACATCCAGAACCCGGTGAGCCTACTTTCGCAAGTGGCACAGTCGCTTCCGCTGCTTCGTGACACACTGAAGACCAGCCTCCTGTCGGCGGCCGATGTCAAATCCAACCCGTTCGCGATCGCCCTGCTCGGACCGCTGGCGCGGCTGGTGAACCGATTCGGAGCCGACTTCCGCTGGCAGCATCTACCGGTTCCGTTCGAGGTCTACGCCGACGGTATCGATCTGGTCGTCTTCGAGGAGTTCGGCTCCGGGGCTGCTGCCCTTCACCTGCGTGATGAGATCGAGCGCAACGCCCTGCTACAGGACGAAGGCTACCGCCGCCGGTTCCGCAAGGACTACGACGCCAGGTTCGGCATGCGGGTCTGGCACCGGGACTTCTTCGACGCCGAGATCGTCGAGTGCCCGGATGAGTCGGTCATCGGCAAGTCCTTCGGTCAGGTAGGGGTCGAACGGGGCGGTCTGCACCCGGTGGACGCGTTCCTCGATCTGGTCGTCGAACACGGCCGGAAGGTGCGCTGGCGCACCACCATCTCCAACCACCGCCCCGAGGTGCTGCAGAAGCTGGCTCGCGACGAGGGCATCCAGATGGGGTTTTCCGATGCCGGCGCGCACCTTCGGAACATGGCGTTCTACAACTTCGGGCTGCGCCTGCTGCGCCATGTCCGCGACGCAGAACTGCGGGGCGAGCCGTTCATGAGCATCGAACGGGCCGTGCACCGGCTCACCGGCGAACTGGCCGACTGGTACGACATCGACGCCGGACACCTGCGGATCGGTGACCGAGCCGACCTGGTCGTGGTCGATCCTCAGCACCTCGACGCCAGCCTCGAGCAATACGCCGAATCGCCTGTGCCGCAATACGCCAACCTTCCGCGGATGGTGAACCGCAACGACGACGCCGTCGAACTGGTGCTGATCGGCGGCCGGGCGGTGGTGCGCCACGGCCGCCCCACCGAGGTGCTCGGGGTCGAGAAGACCGGCAGCTTCCTGCGTGCCGGACAGCGCACGGAGGTGCCCGCTCATGCCGGTTGACGTTGACACCACCGTCCTGGGCATGTGGAAAGCACTGTCGGCCCGCGACTGGGACGCGGTGAAAACATTCCTTGCCGAGGACTGCATCTACGTCGACATGCCGGTCGGCCCAGTGGCCGCCGCGCGCGGCCCCGACGATATCGTCAAGCGGCTGAAGTTGGGATTGGAGTCGCTGGCCGGTTATGAAAACCATGACGGACTGCTGGTCAGCAATGGCGCCGACGTCATGTACGAGCACTCCGAGACCTGGAACTGGGTATCCGGGGAGAGCGCGGTGCTGCAGTTCGTGACGGTGCACAAAGTAGTGAACGGCGCCATCACGGTGTGGAAGGACTACTGGGACTTCGCCGGCCTGCTCAACCACGCCCCCGCGGACTGGATGGAGCAGTTGTCACAGGGCGACATGTCCTGGATGTTCGACGCCACCGGGCTGCTCTGAGGTTTCACGCCCGAAGCTGGTAGAGCCTGCTCGCGTTATCGCGGCCGATCAGCCTGGCCACCCGAACCGCGTCGGCCACCGACCACTGTGAGCGGTCCACGAAACTGCTGAGCACCTCCGCGATCCCGTCGCGCCACAGTCGTGAGCCCAGGTAGTGCAACTCGGCCGGCCCGAACGCATCCGAGGAATACAGAATCTTGCGGAACGGCGCCAGTTCCAGACAGCGTCCGATGAACGACGCGGCCCGGGCGCCAAGGTGATTCACACTCAATCCGATGTCCAGATGGACGTGATTGAAGGCCTGGGCGAGATATCCGGCCTCCCGCTCAAAGGGATAGCAATGCAACAGCACGACGGGGGTATCCCCGGATTCGCGCAGGAAATCCAGTAGGAACATCGGGTTGGTGCGGTGCAGGTCGCAGTCCCGGTCCCCCAACCCGACGTGGACCTGCAGAGGCTTGCCGAATCGCAGGGCCTGGTGAATGCCGAACCGCAGCAGCACCCGGTCGGTCAGTCGCGTCGCCCCGTCGTCCCGCCAGCGCTGCGCTGCGATGTCGACTTCCCGCCGCGCCGGGGCGGACAGATCGCCCTCGAACCCGCCCCGGTAGGCCAGGACAGTCTTGGTCGCCACCGCGGATGCGGCTCTGCGCCAGAGGATCTCCCGGAAATTGTCGGCATAGTCGCCGGGGGCGGCGGCGGCTTGCTCGGCGACCTGTTCGAGTCGGACGACCTCTCGGGCCGCACTGCCGGATACCTCGGCGATCTCGGCCGGTCCGGCGACGTCGGGCGTGCCGGTGTCGACCAGCCAATCGCCGACATCGGCGGCGGGCAGGAAGATCCGGGCCAACTCCGTCTCGGTGAGGGTGCTGCGTCGTTCCCAGTAGGCCTGCGGGGCGGCATGCGCCGGCAGTCCCAGCAGGGGTGCGCAGTGGGCCCGCACCGCGAAGCCGAGTTGGGTGTCGAAACCGGAGTCGAAGTCGGCCAACGATTCGGTGTTGGCCTCGTTGAGGCCGTTCTCGAAGCGCGATCGGTCGGTTCCGGAGAGCCAGAAGCCGTGGACGTGGTTGTCGATGAGCGTGATCGCACCGATCTGCTCAGCGAGAACCGGACGAGCCGTCACAGGCTCCAGGCCATCCGGAACGTGTCGGCCGTATCCTCGGCGGACAGTTCGCCGTAGTGGCACTGCTCGTATCGCCGAACCGCCACCAGGGCATCGATCACCGGATCGCCCAGGATTCCACGGATCCGTATCGAACCATCAAGTGCGGCAACGGCATCGGCCTGATCATGGGACAGCTGCAACACCCCGGCCGCATCCCGCTCGCGCTGCGACAGGGTTTGCGGATCCACGGTGATCTCTGCCGGCAGCGCGATACCGCGTTCGATGCCGTCGAGGGCCAGGCCCAGGATGGCCGCGCTGGCCAGATAGGGATTGGCTGACGGGTCCACGACCTTGACCTCGACGTTGGCCCCGAGCGGGTTTCCGTGGGTCTTGGGCAGGAACCGCACCGCGGCCTCCCGGTTCTCGGTGCCCCAGCAGGCGTAGGCGCCCGCCCAGTTGCCGGGCCGCATCCGCAGCCCGGACACGATCGATCCGGAGAAGATCAGCTGCGCATCGGCCAGACCCGAGATGACCCCGCCGATCGCCGCCTCGCCCTCTGCGGTGATGCCGTGCGGGCCGTGTCCGCCGGAGAACAGCGGGGTGTGCTGTCTGAGCAGGGAAAAGTGCTGATGGGCCCCCGAACCGACGCTGCCCGCGAACGGTACCGGGGAAAGGCTCACCCGCATCCCGTGGTTGCGCGCGACCCGGCCTATCACGATCCGGGCCAGCACCACGTGGTCCGCGGCCTCGACCGGAGGTGCCGGTGCCAGCGACATCTCGAACTGGTTGACGCCGTACTCGGGATGGAACTGCTCGACCACCACCCCGGCTCTGCGCAGGGCTGCCATGGCATCCCGGACGAAACCCTCGTACTCAAGCACGCCGGCCACCCCGTACTGGGCCCAGGACTCGCCCGGCACTCGGTTACCGGTCGGATCGACGAGCAGGAATTCGATCTCGTGGCCGACAAGTGCCCGCAAACCGGCCTGCTCGAGACGGGATTCGATGCGCCCGAGCGTGCCCCGGGTACAGGCGGGGACCGGGTTGCCGTCCTGATCGAAGAATGATGCCGGCGCCCAGGCAAGTCCGTCGTCGATGACCCGCATCGCGTGCCGGTCGATACGCAGTCGCTCGTCTCCCACCACGCTGATCGCGTCGGTGAAGGCGATCCCGGCGCGGTCGATGGCGAACCCGTGCCATGTCGGGCTGGCGCCCAGCCCCGGATCGGCGAACCGGTCCGCGGCATCGGCGGAAACCACCTTGGCCAGGGTCAGGCCGGCTGGGTTGACGATGGTTCCGATGATGATTCCGTGCTCGGGCGCATCCGCCGGCATGGTCACGCCCGGCTCGGCAGAGTGATCGTGCACGCCTGTCCCATATCGAGGGTGCGCAGCATTCGGCCCATGCCCAGCCACATCGCGCAGGACATGGCCAGGTCGGCCAGCAGTTCGTCGGAGAAGTGTTCCCGGCAGCGTCGCCAGAACTCCTCATCATCACGCAGTTTGGTGTGCTCGGTGGCGAACCGGTGCGCGAACTCCGCGGCCAGGCGTTCCTGCTCGGAATAGCCCGGCCAGGTGCGCCACTGTGCCGCATGCGCGTAGAGGTCTTCGTCGACACCCGCCGCCGGGCCGTCGGCATCCCGGGTGTTGATGCACACCACGCATTCGTTGTCGTGGGCGGTCACGATGCGGGCGATCTCCCGGACCCGCATGGGCAGCCGGTTGCGGTTGTAGACGGCACTGCTGAACCCGGCCATGGCCGTCCCGAGATCCGGTGACAGCGCGATCCAGCCGGCCACGTCATCGTCGGCGAAATCTCCAATTCGGCTCATGGCCAGATGGTAGTTGCCGCGACCCGGTGTCGGCTCAGCTTGGCGGACGGGACACGCACTGCGCGCAGTAGAGCTCCTCGCCGAGTTTGTCCATCAGTTGAAGCTGGGTTTCGAGATAGTCGATGTGCTGTTCCTCGTCGGCGAGGATCTCCTCGAACAGGATCGCCGTGGTGGTGTCGTGCTTGTCCCGGCACATGGCGATGCCGGGCTTCAGGCGGGCCACCACCTCGTGCTCGATCGCGAGATCGCTCTCGAACTGCTCGCGCAGGGTCTGACCGATGCGCAGCGATCCGATCCGCTGATAGTTGGGCAGGCCGTCGAGAAGCAGAATCCGGTCGGTGATCTTCTCGGCGTGGACCATCTCCTCGAACGATTCGGCCCGGGTGTGCTTGGCGAGTTCGGTGAAGCCCCAACTCTCCTGCATCTTGGAGTGCAGGAAGTACTGGTTGATGGCGGTGAGTTCGCTGGTCAACTGCTCGTTGAGCAGGCGAAGCACATCGGGGTCGCCCTGCATGTCCGCTCCTTATCTGTGGTCCGTGGGTCAAGTCTATGGTGCCGACGACCGGTGTACCGGCGCGCGTATAGGGTAGCCTTAGTAAGGTAAGTCTTACCTGTAATCACCAATGTTGAGAAGGGCCCTGAATGTACGTGTGCCTGTGCGCCGGAGCCACCTGCACGATGGTCAGCGAGGCGATCGCCCGAGGCGCCTCGACGTCCAAGCAGGTCGCCCTCGCCTGTGGTGCCGGCCTGGACTGCGGGCGGTGCCTGCGCAATGTCAAAGAGATCGTCGATGCGTCCCGCGCCGCGGAACCGGACGGCTACGCCCTCAGCCAGGCCGGTTGAACTCCGCGAGCGCCTCGGCATTGGCCTGGGCACCCATCAGTTCGGCGAAGTAGCCGTCCTCAAGCGCCCGTGCGGTTTCGATCCCGGCGCGGGTCGGTTCGACCATGCTCTGTTTGACGGCCACCAGGCTCGAGATCGGTTTGGAGGCAAGAATTTCCGCGTGCCGCCGGACGTCCGCCTCAAGTTCCTCGGGCTCGCACACCTTCCACACCAGGCCCATCCGCAGCGCCTCCGCGGCATCGACCCACTCCGAGGACATCAGCAGCCAGGCCGCGTTCTGGCGGCCGATGAGTTTCGGCAGCAGGTATGACGACGCCGCTTCCGGTGCCACGCCCAGGCTGGTGAACGGGCACTTCAGCCGCGCCGTGGCCGCCATGAATGCCAGGTCGGCATACCCGAGAATGGTGGCGCCGATGCCCAGGCCGACCCCGTTGATCGCGCAGACGAGGGGTTTGGGAAAGCGGCTCAGCGCGTCGATCAGCCCGGGGAATCCGTGGGTGCCGGGGGTGAAGGCCGGATCGGTGATGCGGGCCTGCATCTCGGCGAGATCCTGTCCGGCGCTGAACGCCCGGCCCGCGCCGGTGATCACGACGACGGCAACCTGCGGATCGTCGGCGGCGGCGTTCAGCGCTTCGGTGGTCGCGTCGTACAGCGCCTCGTTGAAGGCGTTGAGGGCATCCGGCCGGTTGAGCGTGAGGGTGCGGATCCGGTTGTCGTCGGCGATGAGAAGCGTCACCTGGATCAGCCTAAGTCGCCGGGCCGGTGAACGGACTCCGAAACACGTACCGCCCGGTCGGCACCGTGTCGATGTTCTCGTTGGCGCCGAACGCCGACGTACTGGCGATCATCCGGCCCATCCGGTCCGCCAGCTCCGCGTCGTCGGCGGCACCGAAGAACGCGTGCAGGCTGCCCACCGCTTCAAGCGGGAACAGCTCCTCCACGATGGCCGACAGCGGCGGCGCCCCGGCGGTCAGTGGCCGCACCACGTAGTTCTGGACGTAGCCGAACGTCGACTGGGTGGCGATCGCCACCGGGGTGTGGTCCTGTTGCCATCGGGCCAGCCAGGTCATCTCGTCCATCTGCTCGGGCCGGCGTAGCAGGGCGATGTTGGCAAGTCCGCGACAACGTTGTCCCGGCGGTTCGATCGGCGGCGCCATCGGCACCGACTCGGTGACCAGGTAGGCGGCCACTTCTTCGGCCTCCGCTGCCAGCAACTCGAGCGCCGAGCCAACCGGGGACCCGTAGTGCTGGTCGGTCCACAAGCTCACCAATGCCTGCACCGGAGGGTCCAGGGTGGTCAGCGTCATCAGCGAGTCGCGCACCGGGGCGTCGCGGACGTTGACGGCCACCCCGGGCAGGTCGAGGTCAAGCAGTCCGGCGGCCACCGGCCCGCACAGCCGGGCGGCGAAAGCATCGCCTGCCTCGGCTGCCCGCAGCGTCACGATCACTTTTTCCATCGACCCGCTAATCCCGTAACCAGCGCGGTGTGATGAACACGCCTTCGGCCTCGACCGTCATCCCCTCGGCATCGGCGATGTGGCCGGTGCAGTAGGTCTTGACGCCCTCGGTCCGGGTCCGAACGGCCTCCACGTGCAATGGGCCGAGCGGGGTGGCCCGCAGGTAGCGCACTGTGATGCTGCCGGTGAACCGCGGCTTGCGGTCCGGGCTGGCCGCCTCCCCCAGCAGGTGGTCGAGGATCAGCGCCGACACCCCGCCGTGCACGTGGCCGGGCGGACCCTCGTAGGCGGCGCCGAGATGGAAATCGGCCAGCACCCGCCCGGACTCGTCACGGCGGGTGAACACCGGCGGCGCGAGGGCGTTACGGATCCCGATGACGGCATTCCCCCACCCGATGCTGTCCCCCGCCGCCGTGTGCCGCACCCCGAACGCGCCGGGGATCTGGCGCTCCCGCAGACGGGCGACGGCCGCGTCGACGAGACCTGTGACTTCCGCGACGGTCTCGGCGTCGGCCTCGCTGCGGATGGTCGCGTCGACCAGTCCGCGCACCGACTCCGCGAGCGGCTCGTAGATCCCGCGCAGCCGCGCGATGTCCTCGGCCGACCAGTCCTCGACGGTGAACTCCAGCACCCCTGAACTAGAACACGGTGCCCTCGACGGTGTCCATCGGCCGTCCCGGCTGCGTAGAGTTCGACAGCGTGCCGGATTGGGTGCGCCACGCGATCTGGTGGCAGGTGTACCCGCTCGGTTTCGTCGGTGCTTTTCCCGCCGGCATTCCACCGGCGGCCGATGAGCACCGACTGTCCCGACTCGTCGACTGGCTCGATCACGCCATCGGACTCGGCGCCTCTGGGATCGCGCTCGGGCCGGTCTTCGCCTCCCGCACCCACGGCTACGACACCACCGACCACTACCGGATCGACCCGCGACTGGGTGACGATGCCGACTTCGACCGGCTCGTCGACGAGGCGCACCGCCGCGGCCTGCGGGTGCTGCTCGACGGGGTTTTCAACCATGTCGGCACCGACTTCGCCCGGTACCGGGACGCCGTCGATCGCTCCGATCCGGGGGCCGTGGCCTGGTTCCGTGGACGGCCCGGACGCTTCCACACCTTCGAGGGCCACGGCGAACTCATCACCCTCAACCACCGCAACCCGGCCGTCGTCGACTACACCGTCGACGTGATGACGCACTGGCTCGGCCGCGGTGCCGACGGCTGGCGCCTCGACGCCGCGTACGCGGTGCCCGAGTCGTTCTGGGCGCAGGTGCTCCCCCGGGTCCGCGAGGCTCGTCCGGACTGCTGGTTCGTCGCCGAGGTCATCCATGGTGACTACCGCACGTTCGTGCAGGCTTCCGGCGTCGACTCGGTGACCCAGTACGAACTGTGGAAGGCGATCTGGAGCAGCCTCAATGACGGCAATTTCCACGAACTGCACTGGGCGCTGCAGCGGCACAACGGATTCCTGGATTCCTTCGCGCCGCTGACCTTCATCGGAAATCACGACGTCACCCGGGTCGCCAGCAAGCTGCAGCGACTCGAACACGTCGGCCACGCGCTGGTGTTGCTGTTCACTGTCGGGGGGATCCCCAGCGTCTACGCCGGCGACGAACTCGGTTACCGGGGCGTCAAGGAGGAGCGGGCCGGCGGTGATGACGCGGTTCGCCCTGAGTTCGGCGCGCCGCCGGTGGATCTCGACGGCACCGCTCGCGATGTGCTCAATCTGCATCGCCATCTGATCGGCGTGCGCCGGAGGCATCCGTGGTTGCACGGGGCGCGGACCGAGGCCCTCCTGCTGGACAATCGCAGCTACGTATACCGCAGCCGCAACGGGGACGATGCACTGATCGTGGCGCTGAATATCGATGACGCCCCGATGGAGCTTGCGGTAGCCGATCTGACCGGCCGCCCTGCGAAGATCCTCGCCGGGGCCGGCGCTCCGCCACCAGACGTGGTCGGCCGGACGGTGGTGCCCCCGAACGGGTGGCTGGTGCTCGACCCGTCCTGAGTCACGACGAAGCGCCGCAGGTCATACGGGTCCGCCGCATCCGACAAGTTACCCTCGCGAAGGTCGACCGAAAGGAACCCCATGTCGGCACCGTCCGAGACCGCCGAAGCCACCGCAGCGCCTCCCACCCGGTCGGCGCTGGCCGAGAAGTTGCACCGGCGCAAGGCCAAGCGCAGTCTGCTGGAGCGGGTCAGCATCCAATCCAAACTGATGCTGATGCTGCTGGCCATGACCATCCTGGCCACCGCGGTCGCCGGCGGCATCGGCTTCGAGTCCGGCCGCACCTCGCTGCGCGCCGCGGTGTTCGAACGGCTCACCGGGATCCGGCAGGCCCAGGCCCGGGTGCTGGAGTTGGGGATTTCCGACCTGCAAGGCTCACTGTTGATCTTTTCCCGCGGCGAGACGGTGCAAAGCGCATTGAAAGCCTTCGATGCCGGTTTTGCCGAACTCGCCGACGCCGACATCACCCCCGCTCAGGGCAAGGCGATCACCGACTTCTACGACCGCCGGTTCGCCGCGGCGGCGAAGGACGGCGTCGACGTCGCCGCGCTATTGCCCAGCACCAACGCGGCGAGGTATCTGCAGGCCAACTACACGATTCCGTTCCAGGATCCTGACGAGGCGGGCGCAGTCGACGACGCGCGGGACGGCAGCGCCTGGTCGGCGGCCAACGCCCGCTACAACAGGTATTTCCAGGACATCGAGGACCGCTCTGGTTTCGGGGACGTGTTCCTGATCAATGCCGAGGGCGATGTCGTCTATAGCGCAGACAAGGGTGTCGAACTGGGGACTAATGTCCTCACCGGTCCGTACCGGGGAGAGGGATACCTACCCGATGCCTTTCGGAATACGATGTCCTCCAACGAAATCGATTTCGTCGCCAGCACCGATTTTGCCGATTACCTACCCTCCGATAAGCCGGTGGCCTGGATGCTCGTTCCGATAGGCCCGCCCGGCCGGGCAGCCGGTGTCATGGCGGTGGGGTATCCGGCCTCGATCGTCAACGACCTGGTGACCGACAACAGGGGCTGGGAACAGGCCGGGATGGGGCGTACCGGTGAGACCTTCCTGGTCGGTGACGACAACCTGATGCGATCGGTATCGCGGCTGTTCCTCGAGGACCCCGACGCCTACCGGCGTGACGTCATCAGCGCCGGAACTCCTCCCGAGGTGGCCGATCGCGCGATCAAACAAGGAACGACCGTTCTCGTGCAACCGGTGGGCACCAAGGCCACCGAGGCCGCCCGGCGCGGCGAGACCGGAACGCTCATCGCCACCAACTACCTGGGCCGCCGCGCCCTGCACGCCTATGCGCCGCTGAATCTCAAGGGACTGGACTGGGTCATCATCTCCTCGATCAACTCAGACGAGGCCTTCGCCCCTGAGTCGAACTTCGGTCAGCGCCTGGTTCGCGCAACCGTGATCGTCATCTTCGTAGCCTGTCTTGCGGCGATGCTGTGGTCCAAGCTGTTCGTCCGTCCGATCAAGCGGCTGGAGGCCGGCGCGGAGAAGATCAGCACCGGTGACTACGACGTGACGCTGCCGGTGAATTCCGGTGATGAATTCGGCGACCTCACGGTGGCCTTCAACGAGATGAGCCGCAGCCTGTCGATCAAGGACCAGTTGTTGACCAAGCAGCAGGAGGAGAACGACCGACTACTGCTGTCGTTGATGCCCGAGAAGGTGGTCGCGCGCTACCGCGGGGGTGATGAAGCCATCGCCGAGGAGCATCAGGACGTCACGGTCATCTTCGCCGACCTCACCGGCCTCGACGAGTTGTCCAACGACCTCGACGCCGCGGGGTCGCTGGAAATCATCAACAAGCTCGTGCACCAGTTCGACGCCGCGGCCGCTACTCACGGCGTCGAAAGGGTGCGCAATACCCACAACGGGTATCTGGCCAGCTGCGGTCTGACGGTGCCGCGCCTGGACAACATCCACCGGACCGTCGATTTCGCGAGCGAGATGCAGCGGATCGTCGAGCGTTTCAACGCCGAGACGGGACGAAACGTCCGGCTGCGGGCGGGTATCGACACCGGGACGGTCACCAGCGGCCTGATCGGGCGGGCCGGACTGGTCTATGACCTGTGGGGCGGAGCGGTGCACCTGGCCTCGACGATGCGGCGCGGCGCCGCCCAACCCGGCGTCTACGTCACCCAAGAGGTCTACGAGGCCACCCGGGACACCCGCCAATACACCCCCGCGGGCACCATCACCGTAGGCGACCATGAGGAACCGACCTGGCGACTGTCGGAGGAACGGCGGTGAGCGTCCTCGGAGCACCATGGTTCTACTGGTCGGTGATCATCGCGTTCGGCCTGCCGACCATTCTGGTGGTGCTGACCGAACTCCAGCAATCGCTGAAACGGCGCGGCAGCTTCCTGGCCAGACCCGTCGGACTGCTGCGGACTTTCATCGTGCCACTGGGTGCGCTGCTGCTGATGATGTTCAAGACCACCACGATCTCCGTGGAAACCACCGGGGTTCGGCTGTTGGCGACGACTTTCGGCATCCTCGTGCTGATCATGGTGCTGTCCGGTGTCAGTGCCACAGTGTTCGAGAATGCCCCGGCGGGCAGTTGGCGACGCAGGATGCCCTCGATCTTCATCGACGTCGCGCGATTCGGGATCATCGCCGTCGGTGTGGCGATGATCTTCGCCTATGTGTGGGGTGCCAACGTCGGCGGTCTGTTCACCGCACTGGGCATCAGTTCCATCGTGCTCGGCCTGACGTTGCAGAACTCGGTGGGCCAGATCATCTCGGGGCTGTTACTGCTCTTCGAGCAGCCGTTCCAGTTGGGCGATTGGGTCAAGACCACCTCGGCCAGCGGCCGGGTCGTCGAAGTCAACTGGCGGGCCACCCACATCGACACCGGCAGCGGGCTGGAGATCATCCCCAACTCGGTGCTGGCCGGTCAGGCCTTCTCCAACCTGAGCCGGCCGGTTGGTGGACACACCATCACCGTGACCGAGAAGTTCGCCGGCACCGATGCCCCGGAAGGGGTTTGCGAACTGCTGACCAACCTGGCACTCGATCTGCCCCAGCTACATCCGGATGCCCGCCCGATCGCCACCGCGACCTCCAGCACGGACTACACCGTCACCATTCCGCTGCGCTCGCCCGCCGACGATGTCCTCGCCCGTTCCACCTTCCAACGGTGGCTCTGGTACGCATCCCGTAGGGCCGGTCTGCGCCTGGACGGGATCGAGGACGACTTCTCCACACCGGACCGCCGGGCCGACGCGCTGCGCAAGATCGCACCGGTGCTGCGAGCCAGCAGTACGGAGATGGAGACGCTGCTACCCAAGGTGGAGATCGTGCGCTACGGCTGCGATGAGGTGATCCAGCGCAGTGGCGAGGTGCCGGCCGGGATGTCCTTCGTGGTCAAGGGCAGGGTGCGAATAGTCGTCAGCGGTAACGACGGCGAGGTCATCCCGGTGGCCACCCTGAATGAGGGTGATTTCCTGGGTCAGACTGCCCTGACGAGGGAATCCGTGCTGGGCACCGGGTATGCGATGGGCGAGGTCACGGTTCTGCAAATCGGCCGGGATGTACTGGAACGGTTGGTCTTTCGCAAGCCGGACCTCCTGCAGGATCTCAGTCACGCGATCGACGAACGCCGTGATCGGACACGCAGGGTTGTGGCGGACTATGACGCTGAGGTGAAGCACGGGACGAATTAGCCTCCGCTGTTGGGCGTTTCGGCGCGTGATCTGATCGTTGCCCAACTGCGACTCGGCGCACCGTGTCGCGTACCGATCGACGGATCGTGTCGGTGTTTGACTACCGACACACAGCAAGAAACGTCGGAAGGTGATGGGAGCCGTCATGAAATTGGTCGATAAGTTGCGAGGCAAATGGATGCGCCGCACGGCCGCAGCCGTGGCCGTCGCAGCCTGCCTGCCCGGCTTGATCGGGACCGCCGGTGGATCGGCGACTGCATCAGCGTTCTCACGGCCCGGGCTTCCGGTGCTGTACCTGGATGTGCCGTCGCAATCGATGGGCCGCAATATCCGCATCCAGTTCCAGGGCGGCGGCCCGCACGCGGTCTTCCTGATGGACGGCCTGCGTGCCCAGGATGACTACAGCGGCTGGGATATCAACACCCCGGCCTTCGAATGGTTCCTCAACTCCGGTCTGTCGGCAGTCATGCCGGTGGGCGGGCAGTCCAGCTTCTATACCGACTGGTACCAGCCGTCACAGGGCAATGGTCAGAACTACACCTACAAGTGGGAAACGTTCATGAACCAGGAGTTGCCGGCCTATCTGCAGGCGAACCACGGTATCGACCCGAACGGCAATGCGGTGGTGGGTATTTCGATGGCGGGTAGCTCGGCGTTGACGTACGCGATCTACTACCCGCAGAAGTACACCTACGCCGCGTCGCTGTCCGGCTTCCTCAACCCCTCCGAGGGGTGGTGGCCGATGTTGATCGGTCTGGCGATGAATGATGCCGGCGGTTTCAACGCGCAGAGCATGTGGGGCCCGTCCTCGGACCCGGCATGGCGGCGCAACGACCCGATGATCAACATCAACCAGCTGGTCGCCAACAACACCCGGATCTGGATCTACTGCGGCACCGGTACCCCGTCGGAGCTGGATACCTCCGGCGGCGGCGGCAACCTGATGGCCGCCCAGTTTCTCGAAGGGTTCACGTTGCGCACCAACAAGACCTTCATGGAGAACTACCTGGCCGCAGGCGGCAGGAACGGAGTGTTCAACTTCCCGACCAACGGCACCCACAGCTGGGGATACTGGGGCTCGCAGCTCCAGGCGATGATCCCTGATATGCAGCGGGTTCTCGGCGCTACCCCATCCGGCGCCTGAGCATCCGCCACACAGCAGGCCTGTTGCCCTCCGGGGTGGCAGGCCTGCTGTCATGTCTGCAGGCTGGCCCGCCCGTCGGGGCGGACCCGCACCGCGGCGCCGGCGATATCCTCGGTGACGGTCTGGGCCGCCTGGTCCGGATCATCAATGAGGGCCAGCGTGCGGGAGCCGTCGGGCGTGCGGACCGCAAGGAAAGCCTTCTCCGGGTTGCCGTCCCGGTCATACGGGGTCGTCCACGACTCGACGGTGCCGATACCGTCCCACTGCACCAGGGCGGTCCGGGTGGGTTCGGCGTCGACGGCCTGCTGGACGTCCTCCCAGCGGAACGCGCCGGAGGGCGGAATCGCACTGTAGACGCCGAAGCTGTGTTTGGTCAGGTAGCCACCGTTGGCGGTGATCAGCCCACGGGCACCTGGACTTTCGCGTAGCAGCTCGGTCAGCGTCGCGATGGAGTGCATGACGTAGTTGTTCCACGGACCGCCGGCGAAGGTCAGTCCCCCGGTCACCGTGAGGGGCCGGGCTGGGTCGCCTTCAGGCAGGCCGATTTCGCGGGCGGCCACCTGCACCGCCGACGGGAAGCACGAATACACGTCCACATGGTCGAGGTCGTCGACACCCACCCCGGCCAACTCCAGCACCCGGGCCGCGCCGATGCGAATCGCCGGGGATCGGTGCAACTCGTCGCGTTCGGCGATGCCGTAGGTGTCGTGCGAATCGGTCCCGGCATGCGGGAAGACCCAGGTGTCACGAGGGATCTGCAGATAGGTCGCCTTCTGCACCGAACACAGCACCACCGCGGCGGACTGGTCGACCATATTGTTTGAGTTCATCAGCTTCGGGTAGGGCCAGCTGATCATCCGGTTGTCCGGGCCGGGCCGCCAGATCTGCTCGGGCGAGAGCGCCTCCCGGCTCCAGGCATGCGGGTTTGCCTGCGCCACGGCGCTGAACTGCGACCACAACCGTCCGATCCGGTGTCGATGGTCGTCGACGGACTCCCCCTCGGCGATCCGCAGCGCCTGATCGAACATCGGATAGACGTAGGACGGGCGATCCAGGCCGATGCGGTCCTCGCCCGGGCCGGACATCGGCACGCTTCCCTCCCCGCCGGGAGGTACCGCAACCGTCTCGTCCTGTCGGGTCCATTCCGGCCGCAACCCCTTGGCCCGCAGCCGCATCCGGGTCCGCCAGGTTTCACCGCCGACGAGCAGCACGGCGTTCGCGCGGCCCTGCTGGATATCGAGGCAGGCCTGGTTGAGCATCGACTGCGGGGTGTTCCCCCCGATGCCGGAGTAGGTGGTGGATGCCGACGCCCCGATCCGCTCGCCCAGCAACAGTCCCGGATCGCGATAGCGCCAGGACAGCAGATTGACCACCCGAATGGAGTCCAGGGCCTCCAAAACGCGGGGGTCGGCCGCCTCGCGGGCCGCCCACGCCATCAAATCGACAGGCTCGACGTCCGGCGACTCCTTGCGCTGGTTGACCTGACCGACGCCGACGATCACCGGAGTGCGCGGGTCCAGGCTCATCGGCAGCCCCTTTCTCTTGACGGGTGTCAACTTAACATCGGGGCAGTCGCCCGCCGGAGAGCGTCCGGACGGCCGGTCCTCGGCACATGCGGGCACCGCTGTCTGACGCGGCTCGTCGGCGCACACAGCGCGGTGCCAGACGAAACCGGGAACCGGCCCGCGCTCAGACGTCGGCGGGGCCGGTCCGATAGATCGACTTCAGGTTGAAGAACTCCTCGAGTCCCTCCGGGCCCAGTTCCCGGCCGATCCCGCTGGCCTTCACCCCGCCGAACGGCGCGCCGATATCGAGTTGGTAGTCGTTGATACCGACCGTGCCGGTCCGGATTTCGCGGGCCACCTCGGTAGCCCGCGCCACGTCGGTGGACCACACCGAGCCGGCCAGGCCGAACTCGCTGTCATTGGCCAGTGCGACGGCATGCTCGTCACTGTCGTAGGGGATGACCGCCAGGACCGGGCCGAAGATCTCCTCCTGGGCGATCCGGTCGGAGTTGTCCACATCGGCGAACACGGTCGGCGACACGAACCAGCCGCGTGGCTGACTGCGCGGGACTCCGCCGCCCACAACGAGTTTCGCCCCGCTGTCCTTTCCGGCCTCGATATAGCCCAAGACGCGTTCGCGTTGCCGGGCGCTGACCACCGGACCGATATCGGTCGCGGTGTCCAGCGGATCGCCGACGGTCATCCCGTTGACCAGATCGGCAAGGGCGTCGACGACGTCGCCATAACGCGATCGCGGCGCCAGGATCCGCGAACCCAGGAAGCAGGTCTGGCCGTTGTTGATGAAGGAGACCGACCGCAGCCCGCGCATCGTGGCGTCCAGGTCGGCGTCGTCGAGGATGATCGCTGCGGACTTGCCTCCCAGCTCCAGCGTCACCGGCCGCAGTAGCCGACCGCACACTTCGCCGATGATGCGTCCCACCGCAGTCGATCCGGTGAAGCTCACCTTGTCGACGCCGGGGTGGGCGACCAGGTGCGCGCTGGCATCCGTGGCACCCGGAACCACGTTGAACACCCCGGCCGGAATCCCGGCCTGCTGGGCGGCCTCGGCGAACACCATGGCATCCAGCGCTGTTTCCGGTGATGCCTTCAGCACAACGGTGCAGCCGGCGGCGAGCGCCGGTGCGAACTTGAAAGCTGCCAGCGCCTGCGGATAGTTCCACGGCACAATTGCGGCAACGACCCCGACGGGGTCGCGTCGGACAATGGTGTGGCCGGTCGCGCTGGGTCGGATCTCTTCGATCGGGGTCGCGGTGATGAGCTTGGCGTAGTAGCTCAGCAGCGCTGCGGGGAACAACCCGTTGGCGGCACCGGACAGCGACATCGGCATACCGTTCTCACGGGATACCAACTCGCTGGTGCCGGCGGCGCGTTGGTGCAGGGCCGCGGCGAACGCCTTCAGGACCGCGGCCCGGTGATCCGGTGATGCTCCGCTCCATTCCGGCAGGGCGGCGCGTGCGGCGGCGACGGCGGCGTCGATATCGGCTTCGGTGGCGCTGGCGCCGTCGCCGAGGAGTTCACCGGTCGCTGCCTCCAGCACCGGCTCGGCCTTGTCGGCGATGCGGAACTCACCGTCGATGAACAGCTGCGGCGGGGTCATGTTCTTGTTAGTCGTGTTGGTGACAGTCATAGCGGCACTCCGGAATTCTCGGCGGGGGTGAACAGCACGCCTTCGGTGATCAGGCGGTCGATCTCATCGGCGTCCATCGCGAGCAGATCGTGGCAGATCAGTCGGGTGTCGGCACCGGGCAGTGGTGCCGGGCGCTGCGGGGCGGGCGGGATGTTCCGGTAGGGAGCGGGGCCGGCCTCGCTGGGCAGGGTCACCTCGAAGGACGGGTGGGCCATCTCGACCAGGACGCGACGGGAGATCAGTTGTGGGTCATGGAGCACATCCTCGGCCCGGTACATCGGGCCGGCCGCGACCCCGGCAGCCTGCAAAGTCTCGGCAACGTCCGATGGAGTCCGGTGCCTCGCCCATTCGCTCAACGCTGTGATCGGGTCGGCCTCGCCGGCACCCAGCGCTTGGGCCACGGCAAGCCGGTCGGCATCCGAGGTCAACGACACCACGCACCACTCGTCATCCCCGGCGCACGCCAGCACGAGGTGACGCGGATGGTCCTCGACGACAACGCTGTTCCGGGCCTCAGCTGCCAAAGTGACGTAGCGGGTGTCGAGTTGGTTGATGCACGCTTCGGCCTGGGAGACGTGGATTCGGGCACCAGAGCCGGTGCGACGGCGACGGATCAACGCGGCCAGGGCGCCGATCGCGCTGATCCGCCCGACGACATGGTCGGGGAAGATCGTGGTGGCGTCGTAGAAGGGATGGCGGGCCGAGTCGCCCGGATCCTCATCGGATGTCCACAGCCTCGTCACCCCGGTGGTGGCCCGCACCAGCGGTCCGTACCCCATCCGACCGCTCCACGGGCCGGTGTCGCCGAACGCACTGCTCTCGGCGAGCACCAACTGAGGATTGATCTCGCTGAGCCGTTGGTGGGAAAACCCAAGGGCCCGCAGGGTTCCGGGCTTGAAGTTGGCGAAGACCGCGTCCGAGGCGGACACCAGGCGCGCGAACAGAGCGGCGCCGTCCGGAGTTCGCAGCTCCAATCCAAGGCCCAGGTTGTTGCGATGCGCCCGGGCGAAGGACTCGCTGATCGCCTGGCCTTCACGCTTCTGCCGCAGACCGTCCGGGTAGGCGGTGCTTTCCACTTTGACGATCTGGGCGCCCAGGTCGCCGAACAGCCTGCTCAGCTCCCCACCGGCCACGATGATGCCGAGGTCGAGTACCCGGATGCCGTCCAGTGGCCGGCCGTCGGCAGGGCCGGTGGCGTCCGGGTCGTACCGAGGTTGCAGCCAGCGCGGCTCACTACTGCCCGGTGCTGGCGCGGGGGTCACGAATCCGGCACGGTGGCCGTCGATCACCCAGTAGCCCGACGGAACCCGCACGGTCGCACCGGGCGCCAACTCGGTCTCAGTCAGTGCCCCCACCGCATCGAGGTGCTTCGACTCCAGCGCGTCCGACGGTGTCAGCACCGCTGCAATGGGGACGCCATGGGCCTGCCCCGCGTCAACCAGTTCCTCCATCGTCTGGTCGGCGAACAGCGTGGCGATCAGACTGCCGAGTTCGCCGAAGGCCTGCACCCGGGCGGCGATGGTGTCGAACCGGGGATCGGCGAACTGGACCGGCTCACCCAACCAGGCCCGCATACCGTGCCACTGCCGGGGCGAGAGCACACAGATACGGACGTACCCGTCGCGGCACCGGAAGATCGGATAGAGGTCCTGGTTCTTGGGCCGGCCGCGCCAGCGCTCGCCCTTCGTGCGAGCCGTTGCCGCCTGCCCCTGCGTACCAAAGGGCGCATCCAGTGCCAGCACCACCGCGTCGAATCGCGCGAAATCAACGAAATCGCCGACACCGCAACGCAACCGGTTGAAGTACGCGACCAACACCGCCCAGGTCGCCTGTGCCGCGGCGGTGGCCGAGGCGATACCGTCCGGCGGCAGCACCGGGGTGCCGGCCGTCGGCCCGGAGCGGGACAGTGCGGTGGACATCGCATAGAGCACCGGATCGGTGGCGTGCCAGCCCGGGCGCGGCCCCCGGATGCCGAAATCGGTGACTGTCATGGTGACCAGGTGTGGAAACCGGTCGGCAAGGTGTTCGGCTGAGGCGCCGTAGCCGGCCGCCCCGCCGGGTTGGCCGCTGTCGACGACGATGTCGGCCCCGGCGGCCAGATCCAGGAACCGGCGCCGGTCGGTCTCATCGGCGGGATCGAGAACAGCTGAGCGCTTGTTGGCGTTGTGCAACGCGAACGGGATGCTGACTCCGCCCAAGGTCGGCAGCAAGGCACGGGCCGGACTGCCGCCGGGCGGCTCGATTTTCAGCACGTCGGCACCCAGATCGGCGAGCAGTCGGGTGACGGAATCGGCGTCGCCGTCGCAGAGGTCGAGAACCCGCAGTGAAGCCAGCAGGGACTCGTTGCGCTCGTGTGCGTTCACTCCCGGCGCCTCCTGTTCCTTCGGCGCGAGCTTAACGGCGGCGGCATGCGCCGGTATCGACGGCCCCGGGACCGAACGCCTGTGCTAATCGGGTGTTTTTGACACGCGTATAATTGGGTGCAAATGTCTGAACAGAGCGCCGCCGTCGCGCACCCCCACCCCGCGCTGGCTCAACTGGCCGCGCTGCACCACCTGCGGGTCTATGTCGATATCGGCGTCGTCATCGTGGTGCTGGCGATCACGAACGTAATCGCGCACTTCACCGTCGCCTGGGCGGGTGTGGTGATGGTGCCGGTCGCGGCACTGGGGCTGTTGGCCCTGGTGCGTGCCCGTGGGCTGGGCTGGGCCGAGTTGGGACTGGGCCGGGAGCACTGGCGATCCGGTGCGCGCTACGCATTAGCCGCGGTGGCGCTCGTCCTGACCGTGGTGGCGATCGGCGCACTGCTGCCGTGGACCCGCCCGATGTTCCTCAACGACCGCTATGCCACCTTCTCCGGGGCGGTGCTGGCGTCGATGATCATCATCCCGTTGCAGACGGTGATTCCCGAGGAGCTGGCGTTCCGCGGAGTACTGCACGGGGCCATGGACCGGGTCTGGGGATGGCGGGGCGTCACCGCCGCCGGATCGCTGCTGTTCGGACTCTGGCATATCGCCAGCTCGCTGGGATTGACCAGCAGTAACGTCGGATTCACCCAGATCCTCGGTGGCGGCGTGTTCGGAATGCTGGCCGGCATCGTCGGGGCGGTGCTGGCCACCGCCGCGGCCGGATTCGTCTTCACCTGGCTGCGCCGACGCAGCGGAAGCCTCATCGCGCCCATCGCCCTGCACTGGTCCCTCAACGGGATCGGAGCCTTGGCCGCCGCCCTGGTCTGGCACCTGTCCAGCTGAGAGCTCAGGGCAGCAGTACCGCCGCCCCGGCGATCCTGCCCTCGGCCAGGTCGATCAACGCCCGCGCGGCGTCGACCAGCCGATAATGCGGTGTCGTCACCTCGATCCGATGCCGGCCGGCGAAGTCCAGGAACTCCCTGGCATCGGCCCTGGTGTTGGAGGTCACCGAACGGATCTGGCGTTCCTGGAAAAGGTGACGCTGATAGTTCAGCGCCGGGATATCGCTGAGGTGGATACCGGCGACGGCGAGGGTGCCACCACGGTCCAGGGCCTCCAGCGCCGGTAGGACCAAGTCTCCAACCGGGGCGAACAGGATCGCTGCGTCGAGCTTCACCGGCGGCGCATCGGCTGAGCCCTGTGCCGAGGCCGCACCCAGGGCCAGCGCCAATTCCCGGGCATCAGCGCCCCGGGTCATCACATGGACCTCGGCGCCCCCGGCGAGAGCGACCTGGGCGGTGATATGGGCGCTGCCGCCGAACCCGTACAGCCCCAGCCGGCCGCCGGGCGGCAGATCTGCGCGTTTCAGCGACCGGTAGCCGATGATGCCGGCGCACAGCAACGGAGCCAATTGGGCGTCTGCATACCCATCGGGCAGTCGGTGTGCGAAATCGGCCGGCACCGTGGCGAAGTCGGCGTACCCGCCGTCAGCGTCCCAGCCGGTGTAGCGGGAGTCCGGGCACAGGTTCTCGTCTCCGCGCAGACAATAGCGGCACGTCCCGCAGGTGTGCCGGAGCCAGGCGATGCCGACCCGGTCGCCCACCGCGAAACCGGCCGCCCCCGGACCCAGAGCCGCCACCTCGCCAACCACCTCGTGGCCCGGAATGACCCCGGGCCGGTGCACCGCGAGGTCACCCTCCGCGACATGCAGGTCGGTGCGGCAGACCCCGCAGGCGCTGACCGCCACCAAGAGTTCGCCGGGACCGGCCTCCGGAACAGCCGCGTGATCGTCGAAGTCCATCGGCCCGGAACCGGCCGGACCCGGGCGGCGCACCCGCCAGGCGCGCATCGTGAGGGCCGGGCCTCAGCGGCGAACCTTGCCCATGATCCACAGCAGGATCACTGAGCCGAGGATCGCGGTGAACAGGGTGAACCACCAACCACCTGCCGCGGTGTCGAGAATGAAGCTCAGCAGGAAGCCGCCGATGAGCGCCCCGACTACGCCGATCACGATATTCATCAGCAATCCGGAACCGCCGCCCTTGACGATCTTGCTCCCGATCCATCCCGCGAGCGCTCCGATGATGATGTAGCCGATCCAGCCGACACTGGTCAGTGTGCTGGACCTAGCCAGGAAATCAGTTGCCGCGATGATGTCCATCCGGACCTCCTCTGGGGTTCCGGCCAGCATGGCCACCGGCCGTATGCCTCCGGTATACCCCGTCGCGGTAACGGTTCGGAGTGTGGGAAGGCCACGATCGGACGGCGAGGGCGGGATCAGCCCGCCGGCATCATCTCCGGAACCGGGGTGGTGACCGGGATCGGAATGCCGACCCGGTCACCCGGCGGTGGCAGCACTGCCGGGGCGTTGGGGTCCGGAGCCGGGGCCTCGGGCGGCGGCGGCGGCGTGTAGGGCCTGATCGAATTGGCCAGCGCCGTGGCGGCGGCGGGGTCGATGGGATCCTTCGAGGTGCCCAGCCAGACCACGAACCATCTGTCGCCGGGCTGGCTGCGCTGCTCGCCCGCCGTTCCGACGACACCGGCCCAGATCTGGCCGTTCGGCTTGTTCGTATCGGTGAACTTCACGTCATAGGACGACGCCGAACCGGGCATATCGCCGGCCTGAAGAGGGCTGGTCTGCTGGTTGATCCGGGTACCCGCGAAGGGCATGAAGAACTCGCCCATATCCGAGGCCAGTCGGACGGCGGCCTTGGCGTTATCCGGCTCAGCGCCGGCGAACAGTTTCAGGTCCAGCCGTCCCAGCAGAATGCTGGTGTCGTTGGCGGTCGGTGCGGACTGGCCTGGCAGCGCCGCCGGGCCGGTCTGCTTGAGCAGCAGTGCCTGGCCGTAGCTCAGCCGCGAGGCGTCGGCGACCTCCCAACCTGCGGGCAGCACATAGCTGAAACCGCCGCTGGCGTTCTCCACCCGGCCGGCTTCGGGCGCCGGGGGCGGCGCATCGGGGTCGGCGGCGGGCGGCGGCGGTGCGTTGGGATCAGCCGGCGGCGGTGGCGGAGCATTGGGATCCGCCGGCGGGGGCGCTGGGGCCGGTTCGGCCGGGGCGGCTGGTTCGGCCGGGGCGGCTGGATCGGCCGGGGCCGGCGCAGGAGCGGGCTCAGCCGGTGCGGCGGGTTCTGCGGGTGCAGGTGCAGGTGCCGGGGCCGGTTCGGCCGGTGCGGCGGTGGTGGGTGCGGGCGGGGGTACCGGTTCGGCCAGCGCGGCGTGCGGCATAGCGATCGTTACGGCGCTGGCGCCCGCGACCGCCGTGACGGCCATGGCTGTCCACAAACCGGGGCCCGTCCACAATCGTCGTGAAGACTGCGTCATGGCGCAGAACCTACCGTGTTACCCGCCTGAGGCAAGTGTGTGGGCGGTCGTGTCCGCCTGCCGGTTTATCGGCGTCAGGCTCCCGGCCGGCCCGCGGCGTGCAAACCCACCTCCTGGGTCTTGATCGTGAACCACACCCTCTCGCCCACAGCCAGCCCGAGTTGGGCCAGCGACTCGGCTGTCACCGCGGCGGCTAGTCCGGGACCTCCGTCGGCCTGGTCGTCCGCGCGCACCGTCACAGCCCCGGCATCAACGTCGAGCCCGGCGATCCGCACCCGGATGCTGTTGCGCGGACTGCCGTGCGGCCGATCCCGGTATACCGCTACCGCGCCGGGAGCGAACACCGCCACCGCGTCGCAGCCCACTGTCAGGGGCTCGACCGCCACGCCGTACCACCTTTGTCCGGGCTCGGATTCGGCGACGGTGCGCAACGTCCCCGGCCCGGCGACAATTCCCCGGACCAGGTTCACTCCGGCGAATCGGGCCCCGAAGTGGCTGCGGGGCGCGGCCAGCACATCGGCGACCGGACCGACCTCGGCCACGTGGCCGGACTCGAGCACCAGCGCCCGGTCGGCCAGACCCAGCACGTCGAGCAGATCATGGGTGATCAGCACCACTGGGCGGGAGTCCTGGCGGAGCACCTCTCGCAGCATGGCCCGCATGGAGGACGCGCCGGCCACGTCCAGCCCGGCGAGCGGTTCGTCCAGCACGAGCGCATCCGGTTCGGCGGCCAGGGCCCGGGCCAGCGCCACCCGTTGCGCCTGCCCGCCCGACAGCATGCCGGGCTTGCGTCCGGCCAACTCGGCTGCATCCACCCGTTGCAGCCAGTGCCGCGCGCGGGTCCTCGCGTCATCGTGTCGGCGCGCCGCGAACGTCACATTGCCCAGCACGCTCATATGCGGGAACAGCAGCGGATCCTGCAACATCAGCCCGACCCGCCGGTCATGGATCGGCACCGCCACACCACGCCCGGTATCGGTCAGCGTCCGGCCGCCGATCCGGATGACGGCCCGCTCGGGCCTCAGCAGGCCGGCGAGCACCGCCGCCGTCGTCGACTTCCCGGCACCGTTGGGACCGAGCACCGCGAGGACCTCACCGGCGGCGACGGTGAACGACACTTCAAGGCCCCGGGCCGGGACGGCAGCCGAAACCTGCAGTTCACCCACCGGTGCCCACCGGCGCGTTCCAGCCGGACAGCCGGCGCCAGCCCAGACCCAGCACGACGATGGCAGCAACGGCGATCAGCAGTATCGACAGAGCCACCGCGGCGCCGGGGTCGATTTCGCGCTGCAGATAAATCTCCAGCGGCAGGGTGCGGGTGACACCCTGGCGCGATCCCGCGAAGGTCAGTGTTGCGCCGAACTCCCCCAGCGCCCGGGCGAAGGCCAGGACCGCCCCGGACAGCAGTCCGGGTGCCAGCAGGGGCAGGGTCACCCGCCACCACACGGCGGCCGGCCGCGCCCCCAACGTGGCGGCCACGGTGTCGTACCCCGTCCCGACGGTGCGGGCGGCCCCCTCGAGGGCGATGACCAGGAACGGCAGCGACACGAAGGTCTGAGCGAGCACCACCGCCGTCGTGGTGAAGGCCACCCGGATGCCGGCGGCCTCCAGATACTGGCCCAAGAGTCCGAGTCGGCCGAAGACATAGAGGAGCGCGATGCCGCCCACCACCGGGGGAAGCACCAGTGGCACCAGGATCAGCGGACGCAGCAGTCCGGCGACCCGGCCATGCTGCCGCGCCAGCACCAGGGCCAGCGGAACACCCAGGATCAGGCACAGCAGGGTGCTGGCGCCCGCGGTGCGCAGGCTGAGCAGCAGGGCCGCCCGGGACGCAGGGCTGCTCACGAGCGCGCCGAAATCCGCCCAGTCGACGTTGACCGCGAGGGCCACCAGGGGCAGCACGACGAACACCGCGCCGGCCGCGGCGGGCAGGTACACCCAGCGCGGCAGGGTCGCCGGGTTGCCAGGCCTCATGCTGACCAACCCT
>Ga0209986_10000396_pt1 | contig 41617 bp, 37 predicted proteins | sample BlataG_FD_183168 | JGI IMG/M metagenome (GOLD analysis project Ga0209986, IMG submission 183168) | Deep subsurface microbial communities from Black Sea to uncover new lineages of life (NeLLi) - Black_00105 metaG (SPAdes) (version 2) | ecosystem: Environmental > Aquatic > Marine > Oceanic >... | reverse complement strand
AAAAATTTAAACTTAATTATAATTAAAGAAATATAATATTAGATTTGGTTAAAAGATTTGACAAAGAAAAAGCACAAAGAAGCCCAACAGGCCCAGAGCTTTAGGATTAAATTTCCTCGCCGTAAAGATGGAGAAATGTTTGGCAGAATTGTTGAGATCCTCGGAAATGAACGTATGCGCGTATTTTGTGAAGATAAAGTTTATCGAATTGGTCGTGTTCGTGGTAAAATTAAAAAAAGAGTGTGGATGCGTCAAGGGGATTTAGTATTAATTTCAAGTTGGGACTGGGAAACTCAAACAGTCGGAAAATTGGGAAAATGTGAAATTTTTTGGCGGTATAGAGCTAATGAGATTGCTTGGTTGGAAAGAAATAATCGAGTGCCTCCAGTACTTGACATTAATAACATTCCCTTATAGAATTAGTTAGAATAATCTCTCTCTACATTATAAATCTCAAACTGCTTTTACAAAAATTTTATATTTTATGATTAATTAATAATATTTATCTTTTTCTAAGAAATTTAATCTAACATTTTAATAACTCCTAAAATCAATTAGATTTCTGGGAAAAGAGTGATTATGAAAGAATGCTTAAATAATAAAATTTATATTATTAATAAAAAGAGAGTAAAAAAAAAATATGGCAGATAAGGAAAGAGTGGAAGAAGATGAAGCAGAGACTGTCGATTTAGATATGACTATACAGGAAACTGATATAGATACAACCATTTTCGCTGTTCGCACAACACTCAATCAAGAAAGTAATATTTTGAAGCAAATATTTTATCGATTTAAAATACTATCTCCATTACCTGACATAAAAGGAATGCTTGTTACTCCACTTTTACCTGGTTTTATCTTCATTGAAGCTACTCAAAAAACAGAGGTTCAAAGAGCCATTCAAGGTATTCAACATATAAAAGGAAGAATCGTGGGACAGATCAAATTAAACGAAATAAATCATGTACTAGTACCTCGTTCTGTCACTGAATATCTCGAGGAAGGTGATAAAGTAGAAATTATCAGTGGTGTTTTTACAGGTCGTCGTGCAGTTATTATGCGAATGCCTCATGACACTTCAGCAAGCGAAGAAGTTGTTGTTAGACTGCTTCAAGAAGAATCTGATATAACGATAAAAATGCACGGTGATTATTTAAAATTAGTTGAGAAAGCTAAGAGAGTGGAAGAACCAATTCCACAAATTAAAGAAGAATTGGAACCTACAACTGATTTAGAAAAAACTATCTCTTTTGAGGAGGTATATGAACCAGAGGAAATTAGTGACGCCGAAGTAGCTGAAACGACTGAAAACAATGAAGACTTGGAAGAAGAAGAGGAAGAAGAAGATGAATGGTCAAAATTCGAATTCTAACATAGTAGTAAAATATGAAATAATCAAAATCATGATAATATTCTTGGTGAAATAATATAATAAAAACTATTTTCATTTTAAGGAGTAGTGGAGAATTGATATACTACAAGATATATGAAGATATTTTTAACCTTAAACTCACTAGTAGCTTTCTTTCAGCAATTTACGCCTTTTTGAAGCATAGTCTAAAAACTATAGATCTTAACCAAATAGAAATGGGAAATTATCGATTTATTTTTGAAATTGAAAAAACTGAGAATATGGAACTCTTATTTGTGATTTTAGCTGAGAGGAGTGATAATTTATTACAACTCAGGGCAAATTTACTCTTGATAAAAAATAAATTTATTCAGCAATTTTATGATCAATTAATTGATTTTAATGGCGATATAACAGATTTTTTTGCATTTGAATCCATAGTAGAGGAAATAATTGAAAATAGCAAAAAAATTCTTGATGATTTAGCTTTTCATAAAATTGAACAAATTTTTAAAGATCTACAAAAATTCTCGTCATTTGTAATCGATTGTGCCCTTTTAACTCAGAACGGTGGAATTATAAAATCTTCGCTTAAAGAAAAGATATTCTCTGAGATAATAAGAATGCTTGAAGCAAGGCATATTACGGGAAAAGATGAACTTAATGAATTAATTACTCTGGAAGATTTTGGAATTTTATCACTAAATGCTGTAAATAGGCAAATGATTAGTGTAATTCAATTCAAGAGAGAGTGTCCATTTGAAACAGCACTTATTATCTCGAAAAAATTTTCGAAAAGAATCCAAATGTCCCTTTAAAAATACTTTTTTTAAAATTATTAAATTTAAAACCGTAAGGTGAAATAATATGGTTGAATTAAATTTTCTTGGTGTCTTTAAAAAAACCACCTTTAATAATGAGGAACCTCCGCTATTTGAATTGCGTGATTTAACCATCTTTAAATATCCTCAGAAAATTAATTATCATAAAATCATAAAAGAATTTGACATATCTCCTTATTTCATAGAAGAAAAAACCACCAAAGATATAGCAGATAAAAAAAAAGAAGAAAAAACAATAGATGCTGCAATTAATAAAATTGAAAAATTTTTGAAATTTGATTTTAATCAGGATAAAACCACTGATGAAAAGATTAATGAAATAGAAGCGGAAAAAAATATAATTGATTTTCAATATCAAAATCAATTAGAATATCCTGGCTTAAAGCTTATTTTCACATACATCTTTGGAACTTCCTTCTTTATTGTTTTAATTTCTAATTTTATAGATGATAACATTAAAGATAGACTGAAAAAATGTCTTACAGAAATCGAATCAAAATATTCGCCAAAATCTACGGAAAGCCTCGAAAGGAATGACATTTTTGATTATTTTCTAAACATAGTTCTTGAATATTTTGCTGAACGAGTTATTTTAAATTTCTTAGTTCCCGATCTTACTTCAGAATTAGCATTCTATGAAAACAAAAATAAAGAAATTAGTGAATTAATAGAATCTTCAACAAGTGAAGAAGAGATTAATCTTATTTCGAATATAACGGGAATAGAAAGTGTAGAAAGTATTGTAACAAAACATTCCTTAGAGTTATCAGTATTTAAAAAACAAATATTCAAATTATGGATTGCAAATAAAATATATCTAAGATTTAATCCTCTTAAATCAGATGATTTCCTCATTACTAGTAGAGGGAAAGAGTATCTCGTAGCCGGCAGAAAAAATGAACAAGCGTTAACTGAAGAGTTTAAGGATAAAAAGATAATTGGTTTATTAACTAGGTTTGATAAACCAAATTCATTACAAAAAATTTTAGCAAAATCGAATTTAAACGAGTACACAGCTCGTCTATATATGAAATTTCTTATAAATAAAAACCTGGTGGATAGGGTGGAATATTACCCAAAAATTGAGCCAGTAAGTGAAGAAGAAATTCCATTACTATTAATGAAAGGATTTAAAGAACAAGATTTAGGTTTTTTGCACCATTTAGAAAAACATTTCGATGGGAAATGCTCTCTGCATTATTTATCTTCTCTAACTGAACAAAGTCCCCAGAAAATAAAGCAACTACTCAATTTAGTAGAAAAAAAAGATTAAATACTAATTACTATTAGAAAAATTAACAATCAGTTGATTTTTTAATTCTACAAATACAAAAATTAAAAATTAATTAAAAGAGTGATAATAAAAATGTCAAGATATCAAGACAAGGCAATAAGCGATGAAATACTAGAAAAATTATCGTTAAAAAATCGTTATGCTTTTTTAAATAACAATTTGACGGCAATTTTAAAACCAGAACAATTTAATTGGTTAAGAACCGTTCAAAGATTTTGCATAAGATTTGAAAAAAAAAATAACATCCAACATAGCCCAGATGAGGATTTCTATGAATGGATCCCCCATTTCGGTAAAGAAGGATATGTAACTCGCGCATATAAATTTGAGGAAATTGATCTTAATTTTGAATACTTCGGATTAACTGTTGATCTGTTAAGGGCAATTGCCATCGATATGTTTGATACTCAATTCGACATGGCGTTAGGCGCTACAATATTAGCAATAAATCCTGTTAAAGCTCATCATGAAGGAAGGCCAGAATGTTTGAAAGCGCTCAAAGATCTAGTCACGGGTGAGTCTCCTGGCGCTATATTAATAACAGAACCCGAAAGAGGCTCCGATGCTGTGCATATGTTATCTGAATGCACGCAGAATGAAGATGGCAGTTTTACTCTTAATGGTGAAAAAATCTATAATACTAACGCTCCAAAATCAAATTGGGTTGTTGCATACGCATGTGCAGAAAAAGATAATGGAAAAACAATGGCACAATTCTTAATCAACACAAATTGGGATGGTTTTATTGTTAAGCGAGTTTATATACCATGGGTTCCTAAAATATGGCTTGGCCATGAATACTTCGAAAATTTGAGAGTCCCCCCTGAATATGTATTGGGAGGGATAGGGAAAGGTAGAGATCATCTTTTTGAAGGATTAGTTCCTGAAAGGGTAATGATTGCAATGGGTAATGTCGGCGAAGCATGGGGCGCTCTTGCGCACGCTTTTCTCTATATCAATATGCGAAAGCAATTTAACCAAGAAGTCTTGAAGTTTCAAGGAGTTGGTTTTACATTCGCTGATCTCTGGGCAAGAACAACCAATTTTACTCTTGCATTATTAAAATTCTGTGAAGAATATGATGCAAAAATGGAGAAATTTAGTGGTGAAATACCAAGAAACATCTCACAAGCTATGGTCGCCTCTGCTAGTCACTTGAAACTTGAAGGTGCTAGATTATCAGAACGTACCTGCTATGAGTGTGCAAATCTTATGGGTGGTGCTGGAGTCTGTGATAATACTCAAATGCAAGATCTTGTGGGACTTTCAAGAATTCAGGAAATTGTTGGCGGAACCAGACAAATCCAACAATACATCTTATCAATGGCAACACGTCAATTATATAAAATGTTATAAAAATTATATAGATCGTCAATTATTAATATTTTAACTGACGATAAAATTCTTTTTTTTAACAATTAATGATTTAATGGAAATAAAATTTAGAAAAACAATAATTTTTATAAGATTAATTTGATGTTAATTGATTTTCAGAATGTTTTTTTACAATAATTGAAAATAATTCCCAGAGAATAAAGTAACTCCACGATATATCTGAGAAAAACATTATATATTAAATACAATTAGAAAAAATGAATATAAATTTTATAAAATTCAATTCTAACAATATAAAAATTAAAGAGATAATTAAAAGAGTGATATAATAATATGCCAATGTATCAAGATAAGGCAATAAAGGATGAAATAATGGAAAAAATGAACCTGAAAAATCGCTATGCCTATTTCAATAATAACTTGACTGCAGTCTTGAACCCTGAACAATTTAATTTCTTAAGAAAAGTACAAAAATTTTGTTTGAGATATGAGAAAAAAAATAACATCCAACATAGTATGGACGAAGACATTTATAAATGGATACCAGATTTTGGTGCAGAAGGGTATGTAACCTGTAGTCATCAAATGGATGAACTTGATATTCACTACGAGGAACATGGTGCAGTTGCCGAAATGATGAGAGTATTTGCTTGTGACCAGTTTGATACACAATTTACTATGGCCATGGGTGCAACGATTTTAGCAATAAATCCCCTTAAAGTTCATCATGAGGGTATCCCAGAACGTTTAGATGCCCTTAGAGACTTAATGACTGGTAAAGCTTGTGGAGCAATTTTAATAACAGAACCCGAAAGAGGTTCAGATGCTACACATCAATTGACAGTCACCGAACCCCAAGAAGATGGCAGCTTAATTATTAATGGTGAAAAAATATATAACACCAATGCGCCCAAAGCTAAATGGGTTGTTGGATATGGCTCTGCAGTAGCAAATGAAGGCAATAAAATGACTCAATATTTAGTTAATACAAGTTGGGACGGATGGAAGAGCGAAAGAGTATTCATACCTTGGACTCCTAAAATTTGGATCGGCCACAATTACTTTACTAACTTAAGAGTTCCTCCCGAATATGTATTAGGTGGTGTTGGAAAGGGTAGAGAACACATGTTCGAAGGATTGGTTCCAGAAAGGTTAGGAATCGCTGTAGGTAATGTTGCTCAAGCATGGACAGCTCTCTCGCACGCTTTTATCTATATCAATATGCGAAAGCAATTTGGTCGAGAAGTATTGAAATTCCAAGGTGTTGGTTTCACCTATGTAGATATGTGGGCCCGAACTACCAACTTAACTCTTGGGCTATTGAAATTCTGTGAAGAATATGATAAAAAAATGGAGAAATTTGGTGGTGAAATTCCTAGAAATATCTCTCAAGCTATGGTTGCTTCTGCCAGTCATTTTAAATTGGAAGCAGCAAGGTTATCCGAACGTACTTGTTATGAAATGGCGAATCTTATGGGTGGTGCCGGCGTCTGTGATAATACCTTGATGTGGGACCTTGTAGGAATCTCGAGAATCCAAGAAGTAGTGGGAGGCACGAGACAGATACAGCAATATATTCTCTCCATGGCAACCCGCCAATTATGGAAGATGATATAAGAGATAAAATTATTTCCTTTTTATAAAATCATTTTTATTTCTTTTTTTTCTTACTCTTTTAGTTGAGTGAATTAAGAATTATCATTATAGCCATTATTATGCAAATTAATATTAGAATTAGCCCTAAGAAGTTATATCTTTGCTTAAAACGCCGGTTTTGAGATGATTCACTTTTCTTATGGATGTTATCATGTTGGGTCATTACTGTTTCTGTCTGTATGGTTTCTATCCTTTGAGTGGTAAGGTGCTCTTTAATTAACTTATCTAGTGAATTCCATGCTTTATCGATTGATTCTTTTACTTCTTGAGAAATTTCCTCATCAGGTATTTCATATGTTTGGGTTGTAGTATCTAATCCTACAGTCAGTTTGTACTGCTCGGTAAATTCTTTATCAACTAATGCACTTAGAATGGTAGTTTTGCCAACAGCTGCCGGTCCTGCAAGAACAACTTTAAACTTAAAATTTTCTTTATCAATAATTTGCCCCAATTTAGGGGGAGAGTGTATATCCATTAAGGCTAATAAAGCCATCTTGTCAAATAGCTTTTTAATATTTAAACTCGATAACGCTGAGGTTTCTATATATTCCAGTAAGCTATACCTATGAACAACATCAAGGATCTTTTTCTTTCCTACTAAGATGCCAAGTTCTTTTTCGAGATCTTTTTTATTTCCCACGAGAATAATTGGGATATTTCCAGCTTTTACTCGTATCTCATTATAATATTTTTCAAGCCTATCGAAAGTATCCGGGCGGGCTAAATCAAATATTAGAGCGATTACCGAAGCACCTTTAAAGAAATCACTCTTAAAAAATCCGAATCTTTCCTGTCCACCGATCTCCAAAACGGAAAGAGTTATTCTTACGATAAGCCCTCACTTATTATTAATGATTGAAGTGTTCAATATATTAATAAGTTGGAGAAAAATAATTAATTTATCTTATTTATCAGAAAATAATTTCAATTTACCCAATAAACTACCTTTTCTATATAAGTTAATCGTAAAAAAAAAAAATAAAAAAAGTAGGTTTAAATTTTTAAGACTTTCTTTTCTAAAGTTAGTTCATACGCTTCTTCCATAGCTTTCTCGTATATATCAATCTTAAATTTATTATGAAACGGGGATATTTTACTACCAATCTTTGCTACTTTATATAAGGCTTTTGGAAATACTCCTATAGGACCTTCAACAAGGTTTGCCGCTCTCTCTAATTCATTAATTGTATTATCATCATAACCACCAAATAGACCATCGAGGAAAGCAAAGAAAAACATAAATCCAAAAATTCCTATCATGAATAAGATAGCTGCATTGATTATCAAATCACCTAGATCAATTGTCCAGATTAAATCTCCGATGATTGATAATACAAAAAAGTTTACAATGGCTGCAAGTGCTGGAACTAAGAATGTTTTAAATGGATATACTTTAAATGTTGTAATCTTGTAGCGAACAAGAATCCATAGGATAATACCTTTCAAAAACACTGCGGGTATATAAGCGAATAATATTGCGTCCATATTTTTCAGCCAAATGACAAAAACTATTATTAGTATAGCTCTAAAGGTTTGTTCTATTATCCAAACAAGAGCAGCTAAGCCAGTTTTTCCTGTTCCTTCAAATAAGGCATCTCCGAGCCATGAATAAACACCAAATGTATGAAATATCAATAACGGAACCAGAAATCTAACTGCAGGTCCACCATATTCAACTCCTGCTGCTCCTACTATAAATTTTGCACCAATAGCGAAGAGAACAGAGACTAAGAAAAATGAAAAATAATTCCCCCATCTAAATCCTTGGTAGATATATAGCTTTGTCAAGGTTGGCTTATTATGCGAATAAGATTCGCTATAAGCTCCTAATAATGATTGGGCATATAAACCGACAATTTGGATAATCATCCCGATTCCCCAACATAAATTGAAATATCCCAGCTCGTTTGAGTAATTTGCAATAAACAAACTTGTGACTATTATTTGTATAAACCAACCAATCTGCACGAAAGAAGACCCAAATGCTAATTTAGAGCCATATCTAATAGATTCTTTAAATTCCTCTTTCGTAAAATCGATTCGAAAAATTGTTTTAACAGAAAATCCCTGTTTTTTGAATAAAACCATAGAGAATAAAAATGTAGCCCAATAATCAAAGTATCTTGCAACAGAATATCCTATTCCTGCTCCCAATGCTTCACCAATAATTGGGTTTGCTGCACCCCACATTCGACCCAAATAACAAAAGATCATTTGTCCTACCAAAAGCCAAATCACTTCCCATGCAACATAGGTAATAAGATGTAAATCCGCTTTTTGCATTCCTTGAAAGGTATACATGAATACTAAGAAAACCCCAGGATATTGAACCAGAGAGAAAGTTATAAAAATCCAGCTCATGTGTGCTATATTTGTCATTGGAAATATTATTGACCCAATAAACGCAAATATACAAACTTGTACTAATCCAGTAAATAGCTGCCACCAAACAAAAATTTGAATGTAATGTACTGCCTTCTCAGGATTTTTTACTCTATATTGAGCAAAATATTTTGCTAAAGCGAAAGAAGTGCCAAGATCAAATATAAGCCATGCTATTTGAAATACATTATAAGCATAATAGTACCAACCCGCTGCTTGAGGAAAAGGCTGGATAATTTGGGGCATTACAAAACTAGAAATTAATAATTGAGGGATAACCAAGATTAATCCTATAAAGAGTGTAAAGAGAAATCCGCCCAATTGTCTATGAATTCCAATTACTTCCCAATCATCTTTTAAATCAACTTCCTCCTCAATCTTCTTCTTAAGTTCTGCTTCTTCTTCCTTCTTTTTTCTTTCTTCTTCCTCTGCTTGTAATCTCAATGTTTCAATAGTTGCTTGATCCATTTTGGATTCGGATTTTTTTCTCATTATTACGAATAATGAAACTGCCAAGATTGCCAAGCATATAACAATTATCAGTAGAATTATTTGTTCTGTAAGATGTGGAACTGGAGAATATGGCCATTGAGGATATGTTAGATATTGTTCATTTAAACTTTCAAATGATATTGTATATAACAAATAATTAAAGTAGGGCCAGAGAACAAAATGAATATTAGCACCTTCTTCCACCCAACCGGTGAATAGAAGGATATTCCCATCTCCTTTTGCTATTTCTACTAATATTGGTTGGCGATACAGATCAATTTCTAAATTTTTTGAAGCTGGATAAACATCAATCATTCTATTAATGGAATTGTTAAAATCTTGAGTTGAAATAACAGTCATATTCCCTACAATCATATCAGGAGCAGAGTTCCAATCAATATTTTGGCTGATTGGATGTGAGATATCTCCTACGACGAATAACATTGACTCAATATTCTTTTCAAACTGTACATCGGTAATTATTTGTAGGTCTTCTAAGAGTGTGGCATTATTATGTAAATTTTGCCCCATAAAGATTATACATGATCCACCATTATCCACGAAATCTCCTATAAGGGAGATCTCTGAAGAATCTAAAGATGGATCAAATAAAACGACGATATCTATCGAGGAATCGATCGATGTAATTGGGGTTGAATCTGAAACGATTGTAATATCAAAATTATCCTGGTCAACTTGCAAGCTTTGTAAAAAGTGGGTATCATTTCCTTTACTGATTACCAAGAGATTTTTTTTATCTGCTCCTTGACCGCCTGAAGGAATAATTAAAAGAATAAAACTCATACCACTTATAAACAGCGCAATTAGGCCTATTACTAATAACTTTGAAATTTTTTGATTAGATTTTACCATATGAAATCAATTTAATAAAATTTTTATTGCTTTTAGATAGAATTAGGAAATATATAAATAGTGTCTTTTTTAGCAATTTATTAATTGTCCATATTTCTCGTTTAAAGGTCTTAAATTCAAATTCGACCATTTAGAATTTCAATTTAATCCAGAGATCTTCTCCCGGTTGTTTAAAGAAGGGATAAAAAGGTTTAAGACCTGTTATTAAACCCCAGATTATTGAACAAGTAATGAAAATAAGTGCTTCAATTAGTACCACCCAAACAAATGGATGATCTCGAATACATTTTTTTTTTTTTAATTTTGTTGCAACAATAAATAAGACAAGACCAACATTAATTAACAATACGACAAAAGTTGCTTGACCTTCAGTGAATCCATAAAACCATACGATCCCATATCCAATTCCCACAAGTGTGATAAATAACCATTCAAACCATTTCAAATCTCTCGAAGGTGGACTGAATAATAATCCCCCCATAAACACACTCATTAATATCATTAGTGGGACGGCTAAAGCCATATGCCCAAAAATTTCATCCCAAAAATAAATTGCATAATAGAGATCTGCGTAAAAAGAGTCTGAAAGAATTTTTGTGATATCAAAGGCTCGTCTATTTAAATCATTGACGACTTTATGAATAGCATTTCCTAAGCACATTGTGCACACTGAAACAAAAAATATAATTTCTAAGGCAGTTATCCATTTCGTGGACAATTTTTCTTTTAACGTGTTTTTTTCATTAAGGAAAATGCTCTTAAAAACTTTCCATGAGATAACAGCAAAAACAGGGCCCATCAAGAATATTTCTATTAAATCTTGCGCTGGAATGACAAAGGATACTTCCTGATCAAGTTCTGAAATCCAATAACTAATTGTAATTGAAAAATAATCTCCGAGTAATGTAATCAAATAACACATTGCATATCCCATAAAAAACCATAAAAAAAGCTGAAACTCTTTTTTAGAATTTGCATTAATGTGATTAATTGACATTATTTATTTCTCTTATTACTCCAAAAAACGAATATAATCTTTTGATAGATTATTAAACCATATTTTAAATTTAGGATTTATCTCTTGAATAAATTTTCGTATAAATTTACTCTCTTTTGTCTTATCAATAATTGTGTCATCAAATGTAGCGAAAATTTCACAATTTATAATTGCCAGATAGAATAACATACAATCTATAAAATCATTATGGTTCTTTTTTAATTCCAACAATACTTCCGATTCAAATATATGTTCCCACCAATTAATCTTAAAAAGTTTTGGAGAATTCAAAATGCCCTGAATCCCTTTTTGCACCGCTTCAATTTCGACATCCAATTTTTGCTGAATGATTAATTTCATACATTTTGTATAAATTTCGAATAATGACAAATCGCAATAATGTAGTTCATATTTCTCAGATTGGATAAGATTTTTTAAATCTTGTTTTGACCAACCTTCTAAAATATCGACATTTAGTGCTGGTATGAGATATGTTGAATCTAAAAACAGTTTCAATCAAATTCACTTTCTATATTTTTAAACGCATGATAAGATATTTTTACATTTGTCGGTATGCTTAGGATATCTTCTAAAGAATCGATCTTTTGTATAATCATGCGGTTAGAATAAACCTTCATCAGTATCGTCGCATCTTTATTGAAGCCAAGGTATTCTCTTACCTCTTTAGGAGGAAATATCTCTCCTTTTGACCCAATTTTCAAGACATATTGCTTTTCCATATAAATAAAAAATACTCGATAAAATATAAATTTTTCGAGTAATATATATTATAAATAACTATTCGCTGAAAACTTATAAAAAGTGATCATTTTTTTTAAATAATTGTTTATTTATATGTGGATTAATTTTTCGCTAATCTCCCATACTTTTTTTTGAATAGATTCGTCGTATGTCATCTTATGCGATTTTATAGGTATACAATTTTTAAAGTATTTTCCCGAAACTCCTTCAACTTCAGGCGACGACGCGAGATATACGGATGTTTCAGCTGCTTCTTCCAGACTTTTAGAAAATAAATTCATAATTTTTTTAACAATCCAAGAGACATTTGTCTGTGTCATTTTAGTTCTGGCATGACCTGGGTGTAGAGCATTAACAGTTACTCCTGTTCCATCTAACCTGCGTGCTAATTCGTATGTAAATAGAACGATTGCGAATTTTGCCGAACCATAAGCTTTTTGGGAAGAATATTTTTTTTCAAACATTAAGTCTTCCAAATTTATTTTAAAATAACGGTGAATATCCGATGATACATTGATTATTCGAGATGGGGCACTTTTTTTTATAATATCAAGTAAGAGTTTTGTTAATAAAAAGTGAGAAAGATAATCAACCGCAAATGTGCTCTCATATCCATCTTCGGTTAATATTCTTTTACTATTAAATACACCAGCATTGTTTATCAAAATATGTAACTTGTCGTATTTTTTCTTAAATTCATCAGCCAAGTTTTTAACTGATTTCAAAGATGCGAGATCTGCAATTATGAGGTCAATATTATTATTCCCCGATTCTTTTTTTACCTGATTTTGTGCATTTTCCCCTCGTTCTTTATTTCGACAGACCATGACAATATGGAATCCCATTTTTGCTAATTGAGTAGCAGTTGCTTTACCGATCCCAGAATTAGCACCCGTAATCATGCAAGTTTTTCCTTTCAATTGATTATTATTCTCGCTCATCCTCATCAACCTATAATTCTATCTTTGATTTATTCTATTTTTGAATTTGATATTAATTAATCTTCAGCAATTTCTAAGAAATATTTTATAATATATAATGCACCATCTTTTTCTAATGGGAAATTGTTTGAGCCGCATTTTGGGCTCATTACGCAACCAGGACAACCTTTATAGGAAGTACATTTACAATTCTTAATTAAACCGTATGCAGTGCCGAGTAATTTTCGAATAATTGGGTATAAACTTTCAGTGATTCCAATTCCGCCTTTATACCCATCATAAACGTAAATAACCGGTTGATTATGGTATGTATCCACATCAATGGAGACTCCACCGAGGTCCCATCGATCTATCAATGCAAATAATGGAGAGATTGCAATTATTGCATGTTCTAAGGCATGAATTGAGCCACCTAAATTATAATTAAAAGAGTCCAATTCAGCCTCAAGGTGTTCGGGTATCAAAAACCAAAATGCTTTAGTTTCGAATTCTATGGTTGGGAGGTCTAAATCGTAATAATTCAATATTTCTTGAGTAAGTGTTTCAACTTCCCTATAGGCATAATAATCATGCTTAACTTTAACATCTCCATAATAAATATGAATTTTATCATCGAAGATCTCATCGTCTACTTTAATTTGTGATATTTCGGTATGTTTTAATGATTCCGTGTAAAAATTCAAATCTGATTTTCTAATATAGACTTTTTTCTGTTCAAAGTCAATTTCTTCTACTAAATAACTCTCCGCTTCAAATAAATATACTGCACCAGTGTGTAAATCTCTAAAGATATAACTCTCATCTTCAGATGTTAGAATTTCCTCTTTTTTATCTCTGGATTTTAGAATAATTTTGTAATTATTCTCTGACAAATCGTCAAGGTTATATCTTCCATTTGGAAAGAATCCACCTGTCCAAAAATATTTTTGACCTCTTTTATTTAGAAGTCCTTGATTTACCAGATCACTCAAAATTTCCTTAAAATAATGTTTATCTTTAATTCCAAATGATAAGTTTTCATTTTCAGATAGTGGAATTTCATTGGCTGCACAACTAAGTTGATTTCTAAGAAGGTATTTATTAGTTAAGGTAATAAGAAGTTTCTCGTTAGGGGCTCCAAATAATTTTTCGGGATGATGAACATAAAAGAGATCGAGAGGGTTTGGCATTGCTACGTAAGTTGCAAAAGATATATCCTCTCCTCTGCCTGCTCTTCCAATTTGTTGGCGAAAGCTCGAAATTGTGCCGGGAAATCCAGAAATTATAGTAGCATCGAGGGTTCCTATATCCATTCCTAATTCAAGTGCATTTGTTGAGCTCACTCCCAGAATTGTATTCTCTCTCAGACCTTTTTCAATTTCTCGTCTTGTTGCTTTTCTTATTCCTGCTCTATAGCTTCGCACTTTATTTTCAATTGAAGGCATCTCCAATTTAAGAGCGTTCTTAGCCCAGATGGCATGCAATTCACTCATTTTGCGCGAAGTCGTGAAAGTTAAAGTCTGAATTCCTTTCTTTAGATGTGCTAGGTAAATATTTTTAGTCTCTTGATGGGCTGATCTATAAGAATTTAGAATTTCATTATAAGGTAAATCCCATAATAATACTTTTTTTTCTCCAGTAGGTGAAGTATCTTTATCAATAACATTCACCTCCTCTCCAATTAGTTTCTCTATGAATTCTTTTGCTTCTGTTCCCATTGTTGCACTTGCAAGAATCCAAATTGGTCTTATATTAAGAGTATTTAGAATTCTTTTTAATCTTCTAATCATTAAAGCAAAATTGGAGCCAAAAATTCCGCGATAAGTATGAACCTCATCAATAATAATATACTTCAGGTTTTTTATTATTCGGTTCCAACGTCGCTTAAAACTGGGTAGATATTGATGCAATGCGTAAGAATTCGTTAGAATAATATTTGAAGTTCGAAGAATTTGATCTTTTTTAGATTTCTCTACACTACCATCATAAACACCGGCTAAAGATGGGTTTAAATTTAAATTTTTCAAAAATTCTTGGAGTTTAGACTGTTGATCCCGAGTAAGAGCTTTTCTAGGAAAAATATAGATAGCGCAGTTATTTTGATTTTTAAGAATTGAATTCATGACGGGGATATTGTAGCATAAGGTCTTTCCTGAAGCTGTTGAAGTGATAATCGCAGTATTTTTTTTACCAAGTATGCTATTTATTGCATCTGCTTGATGTTTCCATAATTTAATTCCTTGATTTTCTAACCAATTATTTAACTTTTTATCTATTGGTAGGTTTAGTTCTCCAAACTCTGCCTTCCTTTTTGGAATTGTCTCAATATGGGCTATTTGTTCATCGTAAAAATCTTGATGTTTTAAGTAATTTAGAAAATCAATAAAATCAATCATATTCAAAGAGATTTGAACATATTTATTTATAATATATAAAAATCAAATAAATTAGAAAATTTATCCTTTTAATTATAAAAGAGACTGAAGAAATTTAAAATTACGAATCAACTTTATTAATTTATACAAATTTTAAATCTCTATGAATTTTAATTAAATGAGGATATTGAAATGGAAGATTTTACATGGAAATTGATTGAGCCAGAGCGCATAAAGAGTGAAAATCTAGAGCCATATATCTTGCAGAACGCACCTCCGATATTATATAATAAAAATGATAAAGAGAAAATGTCGGTAAATTATTTAATCTCCTTCTTTTTTGTAGTTGGATTTTATCTTATCTTTCTCAGTATTTGGACTTTTATAGAAATTGATCTTGGTGGGTTTGAATTATCTTTATTTTTTATCATTACTATCATAGTTATTGCTATTGCTTTGCCTTTAATATTACTTTATATTCGCAGAAATGTGTATAACAAGCCTATTCAATCTTATTATGAATGGTTTATTGCTCAATCTGATAATATTGAAACCATATATTCATGTTTAGTTCTATATCCGATTTTTTCGGGTAAAACTCATCCTGATAAAGGATTCAATAGAGCTTATAAGATCTACGAAGAAACGGTGTTATCTAATAAAATTGATATAACGCAAATTGAGATCTATTTTAAAATCAACAGTAAGAATCCTAATAATTTAGAATCTCTTGAGCTTATCGGATATTTTTTTAAATACGGAGAAGGGCAACAATTTTTTGATGAAAATACAAATCGAGATGTATGGAGATTTTTTAAGGCGTTGAAATCAAAAGAGGATAATTTTATTTCAGTGGCGAACTGGGATCACTTGTATGAATGGAGAGATGATCTGGTTTTTGATTTTGATAAATTACATGAATTAGCTCCATGGATAATACTTCGCTGGAATAATTTAAATCTGATTCCATTAACTCCAGAAGCAAAAAAAAAATTGAGATTTGGCAAAAGAAATATCACCCCCTTGCCCAAATTAAAACCATGGGCTGGAGATTTATTTAAGCAAGAATATCATAATGAAGCTGAGTATAATGATTTAAAAGCTACTCAAAATGCAATTAAAACAATTTTAGGTGATATCATTTTAAGTAAAGACTCTAAACTAATTAAGAAGAATTTTAATAATTTTAAAGAATATTTTGTAAAAAATGCCTAAAACATACATTCCATCAATTAAAATCGAAATCCTAAATTAGTAAGTTTTATTATTTTTCTTATGCCTTTAGAAAGAAGAGAAGATCTCTCTGAATCATGGAGCAAACATGATAAAACAGCCGATCAAACCCGGGAATTTCATGCTCTTTATCTAAAAGCGGTAAATCATCCTATTAGGCGTGCAATACTTGAAATTCTTAATCAAAAACCTATGACAAAGGATGAAATATTTGAGCTTTTAAAGAAACAAGATATTTTAAATGAAAAAGATATGTTGAAATATCATCTTGACTTTTTAAAAAAGGGATATTGCATTGAAATGATAAGTGATCAACAGACCAAAAAAATTCTTTATAAAATCACTCAGGAAGGAACAGTAGTGGATTATTTAGATAAATAAATATTTTAATTAATAGTTTAATTATTCATATTATTTTTATGATAAAACAGATTCTCTATTCAATAGAAAGTTGGACCTCAGTAATTAATTCTTTTTTGGGTTTTTCCCTTGGATTTGTAAGAAAAATTTCTCTTGTAGGTCCAATTGCCTTAAAACCATTTTTAAGGCCAAATTCAAATATTTTTAGGTAGTTTTAGGTATCTGGGGAACATGGGAAACACATCGCACATATTTTATAGATAATGTTCAAATTCTTATCGCTAAAAGGCTTATTTAAGCCATTCTTTAATTTAAATTAAAGAAAAAAAAAAAGAGATTTACTGTTTTATCACAGTTGAAACCCAATCCATATATGATTCGGGTATTACTTTTGGAGCTTCTTTAAAGAAATCATTTACGGTTTCTTTCACAAATTGAGCAGCAACTGGATGAAACATCATAGCAAGATCTAATCCAACAACAATAAGCGAGAGGGCATTATATATCTCCCAAAGAGGACCACGATATTCTCTTTTACCCCACTGTGGAGCTCTTTTCTCACTCATCCAGGCTTCTCTCGCACCCCAAGCGTTTGTTGTCCCTCCAGAAATTGGGAATGCAAGATTATCCTCACCCAAAAGTCCCGCTAATCTCATACGTTGATACATTGAGAAAGAATACTCTAATCCGTAGCCCAAAGTCGCACATGTTGGATCCATTACTATTCTATCTCTAGCAAGTCCTAATTCCATGGCATCTTTATTCATCTTAATCTGGTTGTTCATATCCAAGCTTGTCCATAGAAGACAATTATGGTCATACTTCACGGCAAGAGGAACGACTTCTTCCCAAGTTGCCTTATCAGCTGCAGATAATAATAATCTCTCGCTTTCAGACACTTCCGCAGTGAGTTTAAACATTTCTACATCTTTTTCTTTATTCCCAGAACAACCAATAAGAATTGGAACCTTAACAGCTTGTAATAACTCTTCCAATGTCTTCTTGGAATTCTCTACGGGAGCATCTTTTAATCCTGGGTCAATTGATAAAGAATGGAATGTAATACAATCTGCACCAAATTTATCGACTGCAAATTTTGCCCACTCAACAGGATCTGCTAAGACCTCTTTATAAGCTTGCTTAATCGGTTTAGGTAACATCATATCAGCACCCATATCGAAAACGTCGTATGTTACTACAGGCGGATGTGGATTACGTTTTTCTAAACCCAAAAAATTATAAAAGGGTGGAACGGATTGACCTCCCAGGGTAACTTTAGTCCCATTTGATCTCACAAATTCGATCGTTTCAATTGTACCGGGATAAGAAACCTCTCCAAGCTTTAAAACCGCTTCAGTCCATTCTATTGGTCCTTTCACTTTTCCAATTCCGGGTAAAGCAGCTTGAACTGCGCCTGTAACAACACTGGGGAAAAACTCAAATTGTAATTGCTCAGCAAGCAAATCTACGTTTATTAATTCCATTTGATCTGTATCCTTCATTAATTCTGATAATTTTTTTGATAATTCTTCAAATTCTGTCAATGTAAAAACTCTATTTTATTTTTTTTTAATTTAATATGAATTAGTATATTTAGAAAATTGATGAAAATAATTTAAAATTTCTTTTTTTCATTTTTAAATATATTAAAAAGAAGCTTCAAACTCGAAGTTTCCTTTTTTTGAGTATAAGAAATGTTATTGTTGATATTGTAAAAATAGTCGTTACCCCAATAATTTCTAAAGGGTAAGAATCTATCAGCGGTAAATAATAACGTCCAAGTTCTTTATTGCTATAAATAGTAATTAAGTTGGAGCTTTCATTATGTACAATTATTTGAATGTAATATATTGAAGTTTTATTTGCAATAAAATTTAATTCGGGATAATACCCTTCATAAAACGTTATTGATAAATTATATAGCTCTGAGCTGTATATTCCATTTGGATTTTTATAATTTGATGTTGGACGAAAATTAAATACAAATAAAGAATAACTTAATTGATACTTACTTGAACAGGTGATATTTAACGTTTCGGTCTTATTTAGGCTAACAAGATAGAAAATGGTACCATTGCTTTTAACTTCTTGATAATCAGTATAAGTCAGACATTGAGGAGTTGAAATAGAAAGTAGAAATAGAAGAATAGTAAATATAATAATTATTTTAAATTTCTTCATGAGTTAAATAGTTCCTTTATTTTCTAATAAAGTAAAACTTATATTATAAATTTTTATGCAGATCAATTAAAATTCTTAATTTTTATAATTCCATATAGAGAAAGTTATGAGTAGATATATCTTTGCTTTAATTTAAATAACTAAACTTTTAAAAGATTAAACTCTTACAAATTGATATGAAAACAATTAAAATAAAAGAGTTCTCATTTTCTAAATATCATGGTTTAGGGAATGATTATATCATAATTAATGATTTAATTTCAGTTGTTCCCGAAGAAAAAAAGGGAATTTTGGCTAAAAAATTATGCGAACGACGTTATTCTGTTGGAGCTGATGGATTGATTTTTGTCAGTAATTCTGAAAAATATGATATAAAGATGCGAATTTTTAATAATGATGGTTCTGAAGCAGAAATGTGTGGAAATGGAATGAGGTGTTTTTCAAAATATGTATTTGAAAATAATCTTGTTGATAAAATTTCATTTAAAGTTGAAACTTTAAGAGGATTAATAATTCCAGAATTGGTTGTAGAAAATGGAAAGGTAATTGAAGTCAAAGTTAATATGGGGATACCGATTTTGGAATGTGATAAGATTCCAGTAATTCCCGGTAAAGATCCAAATCATTGTATCAATGAGAAGATTCAAGCTGGAGATAAAAATTATAATTTTACAGCGGTTTCTATGGGAAATCCACATGCCGTTATTTTTAAGGAGGGTGCTTTAGACAAACAAGAAGTGGATAAATATGGGAAAATCATCGAATCTCATGAAAGATTTCCTAATAAGACAAATGTTGAATTTGTCAAGGTAATATCAAGTCAAGAAGCGCAAATAAAAGTATTTGAACGTGGTGTAGGGATTACAATGGCATGCGGAACGGGTGCTTGTGCTTCGGTGGTTGCAGGAACTATTCTTGATAAATTCAAGACAAATAAACCAGTTACAATCCATACGGATGGTGGTGATTTAATTATTACAGCAACCGATGATGGGGTTTATATGGAAGGACCAGTAGAAAAAGTCTACGATGCTAAAATTGAAAATTTCGAAATTTAAACTACTAGTTGGGAAATTTAATTAATCAATTTTATCTTCAGCTTTTAAGTTTCTTTAAATCTTTTTTAATATTAAAATAATAAATTAGTTAAAATGCCATTTCATTTTAAAAGAATGAGATTAATATGGAAAATTCTGATTGGTTAAAACGAAAATATTTGGAATATATTAATGATCAGTTATATTTTGGTGGAATAAGAACAATTGATTTAGCGAATCAATATGGAACCCCTATTTATGTTATAAACGAAGAATACATACGAAATAGGTATAGAGCATTAAAAAAAGTAATCTCAAAAGAATATACAAATAATAGAATACATTACTCAGTTAAAGCAAATACAAATCTTGCTGTTCTAAAAATTTTAGAATCAGAAGGTGCATCTGTAGATTGTGTTTCAACAGGTGAAATTCATCTCTGTCTTATTGCTGGTTTTTCTCCCGAAAGAATCATCTATACAAGCAATAATATTACAAACGATGAGCTACGATATGCTTTAGAGAAAAGGGTAATTATAAATCTTGATCATGGCAGTCAACTGTTAAGATTGATTAAAATTGCCGATGAATTAGGTATTAATCCAAAATTCATCTCATTTAGAGTCAATCCCGAGATTGGCGGTGGGTATCACGACCATTGTATAACAGCGGGAAGGAATGTTAAATTTGGAATACTTGAAGAAGATATCGTAGAAGCATATAAACTAGCAATTGAAAATGGATTTACTAATTTTGGTATTCATATGCATATTGGTTCCGGAATTCTTGAAATTCTAACATTTAAAAAGTCTGCAGAAAAATTTCTTTCTATCGTAAAGAAGGTTCGGCAAGAAACAAATATCCAATTTGATTTCATTAATTTTGGAGGTGGTCTTGGAATTCCTTATAAACCATCAGAAAATCCGCTTAATCTAAATGAGTTTTCAGCTACAGTTTTATCAATGTATAAATCAGCAATAGAGGATATGGGATTAGATAATCCAACTTTTTGCATTGAACCAGGACGTTTTTTAACTGCTGAAGCTAGTATTATTCTTGTTGAAGTTAATACAATTAAAAAAACTAAAGAAAAGAACTTTGTTGGAACAAATGGTGGTTTTAATATCTTAATTCGACCGACGATGTATGATTCTTATCATCATATCATTAATTGCAACAAAAAAAATCGAGATAAAATGATTCAAGCGGATATAGTAGGACAAATCTGTGAATCTGGTGATGTTATCGGCAGAGATAGAAATATTATTGAACCCGAAGAGAATGATTTTTTGGCAATTTTAGATACTGGAGCATATGGATTTTCTATGGGAAGTATATATAATTCAAGACCTAGACCGGCTGAAATTCTGATAAATAAGGGAAAATCATATGTCGTAAGAGAACCCGGTTCATTTGATGATTTAGAAAGATCTCAACATATTCCAGATTATTTAAAAAAATAATTCTACAATCCAAAAATTATTTAATACAATTTACTCTATTTTATTATTAGAAGCAAATTGGGCTGGATACCTTCAATTTGTTTCGATGATGAGATAGCGAGTTGAAATTATTCTAAATAAGAATAATTAATGAACGAACTAGATCTGCTCTGAAAAAGTTGAATTCAATTGAATTCGAACTTCTTTGTAGGAAAAAGGTATTACTATTTGACACAGTTAGCGCTAGGGTCTGTAAGGAACACTTTAGATAGCTTGGAAAAGTTATCTAAATTAGAACAAAAAGCAGACCAGTATGAAAATGTACTAAAAACTAATCCAAAGATTAATTTTTCAGTTTTAAAAAAATTAAAGATTAAGAACATCTTTCATATCGAAGATTTTACTTTCCTCCTGTTTCGCAATAAATTTTATTGCTCGTATTGCACCAGATGCAAAACTATTCCTGCTATGAGCTTGATGCTTTAACTCTATTCGTTCTCCCTTTCCAGCAAACAATATGGTATGATCCCCTACTATATCTCCCGCACGAATAGCATGTACACCTATTTCGTTTTTAGCACCTACTTTCCTTTTAATAGGACCCTTAGAACGTCCAAATTTTAGTGTTTCCTCTGGATCGCAACCAAGAGTATCACAGATTGTTTTAGCAATCGTCAATGCTGTCCCTGAAGGCACATCTGCCTTGCGATGATGATGACTTTCGATTACTTCAATATCCCAATCAGCTAAATAATCAGTTAATATTGATGCCATTTTAAAGAGTACATTAACACCAGTAGCCATATTAGGTGATATTAAAGCCGGAGCTTTTCTCTTTTCGACAAATTTTTCAAATTTAGAGAGAAAATCTTCCGACATAGCAGTTGTACCAATAACACATTTTATCCCATTTTCTACACATATTAAACAATTTTTTTCAGTCGCTTTTGCCACAGTAAAATCTACGGCGACATCTGGCTTAGTTTCGTCTATAACTTTTTGAAGATAATTAACATCACTAATTTTGATTTTATTCCTATCTTTTATGGCTAGGAGCCCACCTAATTCTTTGCCGATATTATTTACATCGCAAGCGGCAACTACTTCAATTTCATCGTCATTTATTGCTAATCCAGTAATTAGTCTTCCCATTATACCCGTAGGACCTAAGATTAGTAATTTTATCATTATATTCTACCTTAAATCAAGCTAATCTAAATTAAATTTAAATTTTTTAATACTATTTTAATTTTTTCTTGATTGTCTACTAATGGAGGTGTTAGTGGCAACCTCATCCTTTTATTCATTATTCCCATTAATTCTGCAGCGTACTTTACTGGACCGGGATTAGTTTCAATAAATAATACTTTAAAGAAATCATAATATAGTAATTGCAGTTCCCTTGCATTATTCCAGAGATCTCTTTCCATCGTTTCGCAAAATTCAACCATTTTAAACGGGATTATGTTAGATGCGACACTAATTACTCCCTTACCACCCAGAGCCATAATGTGAAAAGTCAGTGGATCATCTCCGCTAAGGACGATAAAATCATCAGGGCATAATTTGAAAATCTTAGTGATTTGGTCAATGTTTCCACTTGCGCATTTTATCCCCACAACATTATCATTCTTTTTTGCAATAGTAGCTACCGTTTCTGGATTAATATTCCTAACCGTACGTCCCGGAACATTATACACAATTATTGGAATCTTAACTTGTTCAGCAATTGTATTGTAATGATCAATAAGTGAATGTTGAACGGGTTTGTTATAATAAGGAACAACAATTAATGCTCCATCGGCTCCAATTTTTTCTGCTCTGGTTGTCAGTGAGATTGCCTCCTTTGTGGAATTACTTCCCGTTCCAGCTAACACAAAGGGGTCTTTCCCGGTTTTTCTTGCCTCGTCAACAGCAATTTTTACTGCTTCAATATGTTCCTCATGAGAGAGAGTTGCCGCCTCCCCCGTCGTACCCATAGTTAAAATATTTGCACCGTTATCAACTTGAAACCTTATAAATTCCCGATATTTCTCTTCATCCAGAGAAAAGTCTTCCTTAAATGGTGTAATTAAAGCAGTTATCACCTTTTTAAGTTTTTCTAATTTACCAGACATTGTAATCAAACTATAACCAGTTAACATCATATAAAATTGGTTGAGAATAAGATATGTCCAATTTATTTAATAATCTTATGGAATATTCTATTAATAATAAGATAAAAATGAGTTAATTGTTCTTCTTGAAATCTAAACTCAAATGAAGCTATTTCTTCTTATTAGATAAATTAAATAAAAGAAATGATTAAATTTACCCTAATCTAATTAAAAATAGTATTATTCATAATAATTATTTAAATAAATTTTATAAAAGTGGTGAAAAAAATACCAAAATTGATAATAAATATTGAAAAAGGATTTTCATTAATGCTAAATCAACACAGATGTCAAGGATGCGAAATTTGTGTTTCAGTTTGTCCAACAGGAATATTAGAAATGTCTGACCAATTGAATATGCGTGTAGCTTTTTTACCAAAAGTTAAAGAAGGAAAGGAAAAATATTGTACTGCTTGTAAAAGATGTGAATATACATGTCCTATATGGGCAATATATATTGTACCAGAAATTGAGAATGAAATTACAGTTAAAAAAGAAGAGGCAAAAATTTAGAAAGGGTGATATTATATGAGTAATGTAAATGGTAAAAGATTCTTAAAACCTGGTAGGTATTTGATGATGGGCAATGTGGCTATGGCTGAAGGGGCTCTCTCGTCAGGTTTGAAATTTTTTGGGGGATATCCAATAACACCGAGCACAGAAGTAATTGAGCATCTAGCAAAACGACTGCCGGAAGTTGGGGGCTGTTGTATGCAAATGGAGGATGAACTAGCATCTATAAATGCAGTAATGGGTGCATCATTAGTTGGTGCTAAAGCAATGACTGCTACCTCAGGACCCGGTCTATCACTTATGACGGAAACAATTTCAATGGCAGCAAATATTGAAATTCCATTTGTTTTTTACGATGTTCAACGTTGTGGTCCAGGCACAGGATTTGTAACTGTTCCACATCATAACGATATAGGCTTAACCAGATTTGCTGGAAATGGAGAGTTTGAAGTAATAGCTTTTGCCCCTATGTCGTGCCAAGAATTATTTGATTTAACAATAACGGCGTTTAATTATGCGGAAACGTATAGATGTCCAATTTTCATTTTATCAGACGCTTATTTGGGACATATTCATGAAGTAGTAAATATACCCCCAAAGGAAGAAATTTTAAAAAGAGTTATTGATCGTACAATCCCAGAAGATACCAAGGGTGCAAAATTTACATATGAGGATATTACTACTCATAAATTAATGATTCCAAAGCCTTATATCGTAGGAACTGAGTTCTGTCCTCCTTTAATCATTCATTTACCGCATAATCAAGATGGCGTACTAATGCCAGAAGAAAATTCATTAAGATTTATGAAAATTATGATTGATAAAATCAGAGATAATATAGATAAAATTAGCTTAACAGAAGAATATAAACTGGATGATGCAGAAATTATCATAATTTCATATGGTCTCCCCGTCCGGGCAAGTTATAGGGCTGTAGATTTAGCTCGCAAGAAAGGAATTAAAGTTGGAATTTTTAGGTTAATTACTGTATGGCCATTTCCAAAAGAAAAAGTTAAAAAAGTCGTTGCTGGTGCTAAAGCTATAATTGTTCCGGAAATGAATTATACTGGAGTGATTGCAGAACAGGTCGAACGAGTAACTGATCTTAATATTCCAGTTATTAAAGTACCTAAAGTAGCTACTTTACATCATCCAGATGATATTTTAAAAGCGATTGAGGAGGTGGCGAAATAAATGTCTGATGATGTTAGATATCCAAGTGAAAAACCAGAACATCCATATTTTGATAGTTCCTTTTCAGGAATGCTTTTAGGAACCCTTGTTTCACGATTCTGTGGAGGTTGTGGATATGGTAGTATTGGACAATTATATACAAGAGTCTTTGAAGATGAAAAGTTAGATCCTAAATTATATCCATTAGTTATTGGGATAGGGTGTTATAGTCAGATCTTTTTCTTAGTTCATAAAAATGCTCAAAAAATGCTAACACTTCATGGTAGAGCCCCAGCAATCGCAACCGGAATGAAAATGGCAAACCCAAAAATGAAACCAATTATCTTTTCAGGAGATGGTGATTGTTTAGGAATAGGAGGAAATCATTTTATTCATTTATGTCGTAGAAATCTTGATTGCATACTCTTTATCTTTAATAATTCTATTTATGGAATGACTGGTGGTCAAGCAGCTCCAACAACTCTATACGGAGCTATGAGCACAACTACCCCATATAGAATGTTTGAACCACGATCAGATGGTATAGAACTTGCTTTGGCTGCGGGTGCAAGCTATGTAGCACGCACAACTGTTGCGCATCCTCGGACTTTAATGAAATACTTTAAAAAAGCATTAAAAAACAAGGGAACTTCAATAATTGAGGTAATAACTCCATGTGTTACATATTTTGGGCGGAAAAATCTTGATAATCTGGGTTCTAAAGGAGAAAAAGGGGAAATTATGGATACTGGAGGGAAAATGATTGAGTGGATTAAAAAAAATTCTATTCATATAAATCAAGCGAAATTCATGAGTAAAGAGGAATTATTTAATAAATATATTATAGGAGAATTCCGCTATAACCCAAGCAAGTCTGAATATTCTGAAGAATATAAAAAAATTCAAAATATCGCGATGAAAGGTGACTAAAAATTGAACCGATACGAAATTAGAATTGTTGGGTATGGTGGGCAAGGTATAATTACTTTGAGTAAAATGATTGCCTATGCAAGTGGCATCTGTGAAGAATTATTAGTGACACAAACTGAAGCGTATGGGGCGCAAGCAAGAGGTGGAAGAAGCTGGGCTGAAGTTGTTATCGATTTAGATAGCGAATCCAAACAGATTGATTATCCTAAAGCTTTAAAACCTTATGATCTTCTTATTATTCTTTCGGATGCTGCAACAAAAGAGGTCAAAAAGGAAGTAATTAAAAAAGAAGAAAATACAGGACTCCTCATTTGGGATTCATCCACCATATTAGGGAAATTTCGAGCAGCAAGTAAAATGAAAAATCTTGGTTTACCAATCCAAAAAATGGCATTAGAAAAATTTGGAGACACCGTATACGGTAATACAATATTATTTGGAATATTTACAGTTGTAACTAAGATCTTCTCCGAAGAATCTGCAATAGAAACTATAAAACAATTTGTTCCAAGTTCAACATTGGAAAAGAATATGGAAGCTTTTAAATTTGGAAAGCAAAAGGCTGAAGAGTTTTTAACTCAATTAAAGGAGGGAATGAGTTAATATGCAGTTCGAGAAAATCCAAAAAGGATGGAAAGAGTTAGAAGAAGAAATAATTAATACAGGAAAATGTGTCTATTGCGGAGCTTGCAGTACGTTTTGTGAAAATATTAATTTCGATTTTGAAAGAGAAATTCCAATAGAAGATGGTTCTTGTAAAGATGTAATTACTTGCCGTGATGGATTTGGTGTATGTTATAATCTCTGCCCTAAAACAGGAATCGATTTCTATCCAATTTCCTTGTTAGATAAGTGGGTTTTTGGAAAGGAGCAAAATAATATTTTAGGACATTTTATTGAGATTGTTTCAGTTAGACTCACAGATACCGCAAAAAAGGATATACCCAAACTAGGTGATCCGATAACTGCTTTATTATATGCCGCTATGGATAAGGATTTAATTGATTGCGTAATTACAACTAGAAAAAACGAGAATTTTAGACTCTTTCCTTTCATTGTTAAAAATAAACAAGATTTATTTAATGGAATGGGATATGAACCAAGTCAATGTCCTACCCTTTCAATTGTGGGGGATGCAATAAATCAAGAGTTTTCTGATATTGCTGTTGTAGGTAATGGCTGCCAAATTCAGGCTTTACGGAAAATGCAAAACCACCCTCGATTCGATTTTGAAGCTTTTGATTTAGTCTCTTTAACAATTGGGACATTTTGTTTCGGAGCTTTCCATAATCAACAATTAACAGATTGTTTCAATGAATATAATGTAATTCTAAGTGAAATTGAAAAGATAGAAACGGATGAGAATAATTTTAAAATGATTATTTCTACAAAATCTGAAAAAAAAGAAATTCCACTTAATTATTTATATGATAAAGCAATTAGAAAAGCTTGTTTTTCTTGTTCTGACTATACTGCTTCATTTGCAGATATTTCCGTAAGTGATATGGGTAGCGAAGACGGATGGAATACGTTAATTATAAGAAATCAACGAGGAAAAAAGGTATTTGATTTAGCAGTAAGTTCGGGATTAATTGAAACAAAATCCCTAGAAAGAGAAGATGAAGAAATTGTATTAGAAATTACTCGGAATAAAACTGACATAGTAAAAATTGAATCTGTTGTAGAATATTCTCCTGAGATTAAAAGTTTTATTGTTAGAAACGAAACTATTGCAAAAGCTTATCGACCAGGTCAATTTGTTGTATTATGGCTCCCAGATTTGGATTTTCTACCGATGTCCATTTCTAACGTCGACGGAAACTTAGTCGAAATTACTGTTCAAAAAATTGGCGAAGGAACAGAAAAATTACTCCACATGAAAGAAGGAGACACAATTGGGATTAGAGGCCCATATGGAAATTCTTGGTTCTATGAAGACGCTTCCAATATTCTTATTGTTGGTGGGGGAATGGGAATTGCTGCACTTACTTCAGTTATTGAGTCTTTAAAGAAAAATAATAAAAATTTATTTGCTGCAATTGGAGCTAAGGATAAATCATCACTAATCTTTGGTAATAGAATAACACTACAAATCCCTAATACCCAATATACAACTGATGATGGTTCAATTGGAAAAAAATGTTTTGTAACGGACATAATCGAGGGGATCATAGATAAAAACAACATAGATTTAATACTCACTTGTGGTCCCGAAATTATGATGAAACGAGTATTAGAAATTGCTGAATTAAAGAAAATTAATATTCAAGCATCTTTGGAAAGAAAAATGAAATGTGGGGTTGGTCTGTGCGGTTCATGCTGTATTGGGGAAGAAAATAATGTTTCAGTTTGTAAAGATGGCCCCATATTCGATTCGACCCAATTGAGAAAATTCCCTAAATTTGGAACTTATTCCAAATAATTTTTATATCTTTTCTCTTTTTTTTTAATATCTTGCCAAATGAAAATTTAAAAAAAGGTCTTTTTTATGGAATTGCGATGGTTATATTAGTGGGACTCCAACCAATAATCGCAAATTCAAGACCTGCTGAACTTGACTCGTATATTTTTGCTGCAATGACTTGTATTATTGAATCTATCATATTTTTTCCTATTATGATGATAGAACGCAGAAATTTCAAGATTTCGAAAGAAAATGACCCAGAAAAATTAATTGAGATTGAATCCCTTTTAAACGGCTGGAAAAAACATAAACTCTTTTTAATATATCTTGGTATTAATTTTGGAGTTGCTCAAATTTTGTTTTTCCTATCATATCAACTCGCTGGAGCAATTAATGGTTCTCTTGCTCAAAAAACAACTGTGATTTTTGCTTTATTATTTGGATACATTATTAATAAAGAATTCATTAAAAAATCTCAGGTATTATTTTCTTTTCTTTTATTATTTGGCGTAACTCTTGCTATTACGCAAGGTTCATTTAATTTACTCGAATTTAATTTAGGTGTAATAATAATGCTAATAACAACCACAATTTGGATGCTAGGACACGCTATTACAAAAACAGTTTTAGATAAAAATGAAGCAACACCAACACAATTGGTATTTTCAAGAAATGCTTTAAGTGGAATATTCTTATTCAGCACATATTTTTTATTCTTTCCTATAGAAAATTTTAATTTATTATTTAACCCTATCAATATTTTTTATTTTCTTGCTATGGGAGCAGTTTATAGTGCTGATTTATATTGTTGGTATAAAGTTCTCACATATTTAGACGTATCTAAAGCATCAGTCCTCGCATCTCCCACTCCTATAGTCACCGCATTTTTTGCAATATTTCTTGGAGAGATTTTCACTGGTTTTCATCTAATCGGGTTATTCATAATTATCATATCCATATATTTTATTGTGAGAAAAAAGAAACGGAATAATATTGATGTAAAACTCCCCGCTTTCTTAGAAACATGAAATATACAACGAATTGTAAAATAAATAATAAAATTAACCGATATAGTATGATGTTAAAAATATCACCAAGTCCAAAGGTTATATTTGAAACGAAAAATGCGAAGAAAATTAGTAAAGGACAAAGAATGTATATAAGAATAAATGTAATTGCTGGTCTAATTTTTTCATTATATTTCTTAAATAACCTCTCAATTACAATTCCTATAAAAATTAAAAATTAAAATATTGATAAATCTACAAAAAGATTACATAAAAATCTAACTTATCATCCTTATTTTCTTAAACTCATTAAATTAAAATATTAAATCATAAAATAGTTTTAGTAATACTCATTTTTGTAAAAATGATTGATATGGATTTTAAAGGTCTTGAAGAAAAGTTTATTGGAACTCTTTTAGGAACAGCAATCGGAGATACTTTGGGTGTTCCTTTTGAAGAACAAATAAGAGAACAAATTATTAGGTATTTTGAAGATTTTTATCGATAAGAATCGTGGCATTTTATGAATTTTAATTCATACTTATATGATAGAATTTTTACCAGTTTTAATAATGTTTAGTTTATAATTACTATATAATAATTTAATTTCATTAAAAGGTTTAGAAGTTAATGGTTCTTACCCCATTAAAATAATTCATTTTACTGAATTAATAATTTCTCTAATATCTTGATTGAAATCACAATAAAAAGCTATATCTATTTTAAAAATAACGATCTTTTAATTTATATAACTTAATATCTATTTAATAAAAAATTTGAACTAGTTATATATAAAGGAACCAATAAATTTATATTTTTAATTTGATGTCTGGTAGATTGAGGCATAAAAATATCGATTACAAAATATTATTATTTCCTTAAATTGTGGTTTAATTATGAACCCCTTTTTTAATATCTCAAATTCATACAACTTAGTAAATCGTGGATATTTGCACTTTTTACGGATTGAAACAAGAAATTAAAATTGTTTCATTCTTAATGCCTTCTATAAGACTTTGAGAAGTGATTATTGTGAAAAATATAAAAGATTTTAAATTAAAAAGTAAAAAAAGAAAAAAGATATTAACTGCATGTATTGGGCAATGTGTTCATGTTGTAGGTACGTATAATTTTATTAACATTGCAACTCAATTAGATTTTGATTGTAAATTTTTAGGTCCCGCAACTTCTATATCAAAATTAATATATGAGATTAAAAAATATAAACCAGATATTGTAGGAATAAGTTATCGTTTAACTCCCTCAACAGTCAGACCTTTACTTGATGATTTCTTCAAAAAATATAAAAAAATACAAGAAAAATCACCAAGGTTATTTTTTGCGGGAACTCCAGAGGTTGTTAAAGTTGCGAAAGAGTTCAATAAATTTGAAGAGTACTTTGTTGGGGAAGAATCAAAATATAAATTATTATTAATCTTGAAAAATGAAAAAGATAGTGTTAAAGAGGAATTAAAAATTCCAATGGATTTAATTTCTCGAATAAAATGGAAAAAACCGTATCCCATAATCCGAGCTCATTTTGGTTTACCAAGTTTCAAGGAGACAATAGAAGGAATAAAAAAAATTGCAAACGCAGAAGTCTTGGATGTTATTTCTATTGCACCCGATCAAAATACTCAATCAAATTACTTCCATCCAGCAGATCAAGTTAAAGAACTAATCGGTGCCGGTGGTGTTCAATTAAGATGTCAAGAAGATTTTAAAAAATTACATCAAGCAAGATTACGAGGTAATTTCCCATTGTTGCGGATTTATGCAGGAACAAGAGATTTTATTGAATTAGCAAAACTATATAAAAAGACGATTCAGAATGCTTGGGCTGCCATTCCCATTTTCTGGTTTAATCAAATGGATGGGAGAGGTTCTTTAACACTAGAGGATTCAATAAAACAACACTTAGAGGCGATAAAATGGCATGGAGAAAACAACATTCCCGTTGAGATTAATGATCCTCACCATTGGAGTCTTAGAGATGCATCAGATGCAATTGTTGTTGCAGATATGTATCTATGTGGTATAATTGCGAAGAAATTAGGCATTAGACATTTTATTGCCCAGTATATGTTTAATACACCGTCATCAACTTCCTTTGAAATGGATCTCGCAAAGATATTAGCAAAAGATGAACTTCTTCACACTTTATCCAGTAAATCATTTTCCATAATTAGACAGGTGAGAACTGGATTGGCGAGTTTTCCATTAAATTTAAACAAAGCAAAAGGGCAATTAGCAGCAGCTACATTAATACAACTAACTTTAAAACCTGATATTGTCCATGTAGTTAGTTTCAGTGAAGCTAATCATGCAGCACGTCCAGAGGATATAATAGAAAGTTGTAATATAGTAGATCAAGTAATAAATCGTGTATATTCGAGTAAAATTAATATTATTGATGATAGAATAAAGAAAAGAAAAGAAGAATTAATAAAACAAGCTGAATATATTGTCAATATAATACCCCGGTTAGTAAGATCGGAGAAAGAACGTGATAATGCATGGATAAACTATAAGGTATTAACACGAGTTGTAAAATATGGCATTTTTGATGCTCCTCATCTGATTAACAATCCATTCGCCTTAGGGCAGATTAAAACAAAAATAATTGATGGAGCATGTTATTCCTGGGATGATAAAATAAATAGCAAATTAGATGAGATAGAAAGGATTAAAAGAATTATTGAGAGCAATCCTGATAAATTTTTACTTGATAATAATCTTAATAGGGAACTAAAATATAATAAGGTGATTGCTCAATGAGATTTTGCGTGATAGGTGCAGGTTCTGGAGGTCGAGCGTTTGCTGCTTATATCTCATCAAAAGGATATCCAGTTTCACTTTATAATCGATCTTTATCAAGAATACATGAAATCAAGAAAAAGAAAGGAATAGTAGCTAAAGGAGAGTTAGAAGGATTTTTTCCAATTAATCGAGTTACCCAAGATATTGAATTTGCTATAAAAGATGCGGATGTTATAATGGTGGTAATTCCAGCTTTTGCTCACAAGTCTATTGCTGAAAAGATGGCACCTTACTTATCAAAAGATCAAATTATCTTATTAAATCCAGGAAGAACATTTGGATCTGTAGAATTTAAGAAAGTAATAGAAAAAAAAAGACGCTTTTCCCACAATATTGTTGGTGAAACCCAAACTCTTCTCTTTACATCAAGAGAATTACCTGGAAATAAAGTAAATATATTAAAAATAAAAAATTCAGTTAATTATTCTACTTATCCAGAAATATTTACTTATTTTCCTTATAATTCAATAAAAAATGTTTTTCCTCAATTATCACCTGTAGGTGATTACTTAGAGATAACCTTAAATAACACGGGGATGCTTTTACATCCAGCGATTTCTTTATTTAATACAGGCTTTATGGATATAGGTAAAGAATTCTTGTTTTATAGTGAAGGAGCAACACCTCGTATTTGTGAAGTTCTCGAGAATATTGAATTGGAAATTAGTTATATATTCCAGAAATTAGGGATAAAATTCTTAAGATATCATAAATGGGCAGAAAAAGCATATGGTATAAAAGCCAATTCAATTTTTGATTCGATAAAAAAAGTTAAGGCATATGAAAATATAGTTGCACCTAAACATTTGATAACTAGATATTTTACTGAAGATGTTCCAAACGGGCTTGTACCCATTGCTTCTTTAGGTAAATATCTCCATCTAGAAACTCCGTTAATTGATTCAATTATAAAATTATCAAGTATTCTGTGTGGTATTGATTTCTATAAAGAGGGAAGAACAATAGAGAAATTACAATTGCATGATTTTCTATGGGAGAAATTAAAAAATAAAGGGATATCAAAAACAAAAGAAACTCAGAAGGAAGAAATAAGTATTAAAATAAGTTCACTGTTTACTTAATTTTTTTTATTTTAACTCATCTTTCTTATTCTCAGTATAAAAAAAAATAGGATTATAATCATTTTCAAATCTTTTTTTTATTAGTTAATATCTATTATGATATATTAAATCAAAAAATACTTGTAGTAATACTCATTTCTATAAGATTGAATAGTATGGATCTTGAAGATAAATTTGTTGGAACACTTGTAGGAACAGCTATTGGGGATACTTTAGGTGTTCCATTTGAAGGAAAAATAAGAGAACAAATTATTAGGTATTTTGATGATTTTGATGAATTTATTGATAAGAATCACAACATTTTCAGAACTTATAGCGATGATACTCAGCTCACAATACACACCGCAAAAGCAATAATAAGAGCTGGTGGCATTGAGGAAGAAATCTTAATAGATGAATTTATTAAATGGTTAGAAGATCCTCCTATCGGTCCTGGGCTCGGGTGTTTATCAAGTATTCGAAAGTTAGCTGAAGGAATTCCATGGAAAAGTGCAGCTTCAAACTCTGGTGGGAATGGAACAGCGATGAGGATATCTCCTATTGGTTTATTTTATTCTAATAATATTGAGCAGTTAAAGAAAGCAGCGAGTATAAATAGTAACATCACCCATGCTCATCCTGCTGCAGAAGCAGGGGCTAGAGTAGTTGCCGCCGCAGTTGCTTTTCTTTTAGATAAAGAGCCAAGATCTGGTTTTTCTATTGAAGAATTTTTTCAAGCATTAATTTATGTGATTTCCGATAAAAAAGATAGGATTTGGGAAGAGTTTATTGAAATTTTAAATGACTTACAGAATAATTTGGATATAGATTTAATCGATGGACTAAAAAAATATGCTCAAATTGGCGTGAAACCTCCCTTCTACATCAAAAGTTTAGAAAATAAATGCTTTGTTCATCCTTATACTATCTCCACAGTTGTTTGTGCTCTTTTTATCTTTTTAAAAAATCTTGATTCTTTTAAGAAATGTATTTATATTTTACCAACTGCTGGAGGAGACACGGATACTTGCGGTGCTATTGGCGGATCCATTGCGGGATCGTATTTTGGGTTTAAAAATATACCTGAAAAATTAATTGCGTTAGTTCAAAACTCAAAAGAAATAATCCAATTAGGAAAGGAATTATACCAAGTTTCATTGCGCTAAGAAATATCACCAAGATAAGAGATTCGCAGAAGAGACTATCTATTCTATATTTACTTCTAAATCTCCATTCTTATTTAACTTAGCACGTAAATTAAATTTTTTCCTACATTTAGGACATTCAATCTTATAATTCACACTTATCTTTTTATCTGAGGTCTTTAAAGAGAGAGGCAATTGAATAAATTTAAATTGACAATATGGGCAAAAAAAAGTTAAATCCTCTGTAGTTCTTAAACCTTCATGAAATTCTAAGGAAAATTCTTTTGAATCAATCAAATCCTTTTCTAAAACCTCACTAGTGTCAAGATTTGTATCTAATGGACCAAATACAACAGAACCCCAAGACTTTTTAAGGAAATCACTTTTATTCAAATTAAGATTTTGTCGAAAATATTGCAGTAATTCTTGCTGACGTAAATCACCTACTGGGGCGAAAATGGAGCCCCCAACTTTTAATTGAGCTAATAAATCTAGTGAAATTTCTTTAATACTTGCAGTTATTATGATCCTATCCCAAGGAGAATTTTCAATATCTCCCTCAAGAGGTTGCCCATTTAGGACTTTAATTTGGTCATTTAACTCAATTCTCTCCAAATTTCTTCTGGTTTGTTCTACTACTAGAGAATTTGCATCAATAATTGAAATAAATCCATCTGTAATAATCTTTTTGGCTAAGGCTCCGATATATCCTAATTTTGAACCGATAATTAACAACCGATCATCATAGTCTAAATCTAAAAGTTCTAATAGAATAGCATTCATATGTGGAGCTGAGATATTTCTCCCTAAATGGGGGAAAATCACTGGTGTATCAAATAAAAATCGCTCAACTTGATCTTTAGGTACAAAATTTGTAAATGGAACCTCCCTAAAAGCCTCCTCGACTTTCTTTGATTTAATGAATTTCCTTTGCTTTAAATATTGTATTAAATCTTCCATTTAAAATTTCAAACTATAAATTTAATAATATGAATATAAGATTTATTTATTTTAAATTTGAAGGTTATTTTTATGAAAAGTTAATATTTTGCGTGTAAATCTTTCAAACTAAATCATAATTTTTCTTAATTTTTTAAGACAGCTATGACAAAATCTTGCCGGCTTTTCATCAGTATCATCAATACAGTTAGAAAATCGCATAACACATTTATTAATACAGTGTTTAAGTCCCAGAGTATGCCCTAACTCATGAATTGCCTCCTTGATTGCTCTATCTCTAAAAAGTACATCATTTTTCGGTAGATTATAAAATTCTTCTTTTAATCTCTTAAAAGAAATAATAGCCGAAACACTCTCTGGAATTATTGATTGTGATGGCATAAAAGCGACACCAAAAACAAAATTCAACCTTTCAGTATATAAATCCTCTGATGTAATGGCTAATATCCTGTAATATTCTTCTTTTATTCCAATCTCTTTCACATCATCTAAAATTCTCGAAGCATTATACTGATTTCTATGTTTATTGTAATATTTTTTTAAAATCCCTTTAGAATTCTCGATAATATGTATATCTTCAAAAATTCCGTTAAATAAATGTATTAAATCTAACTGAAGATTCTCAATAATCGTGTCTATTATTGGGCTTAATTTTATTATAATTAGATCTTTCTTCATTGATTTAATTAACCTATCTTATATAAAATTTAACGTGTGACTATTTTTATTAGTATTTTTAATTATGTATTCATTATTATAAAAAAAACATTTAAAAAATGGGAAGGGAGGGAATTCCTAAAAAGCGCGAGATGCCCCTTTTTTTCGAACCCCCGACCTCTAACTCCCAAAGCTAGATTTTTGCTAAAAAGAATATCTTTATAGTATCATACCAAGCTAGACTACCTTCCCAGAGAGATTTTATTTCAGCAATTTAATTCTTTTTATTAAATTAAAGTTTATAAAAATAATAATATTTCATCGTATTAAAATTAAATGCGAATTGAGTTATAAGTTATTTTCAAATCTTGAAGAAGTAAATTAAAGAATGAATGATTTCCTTTTAAATAAAAATACTTATTGATTTTCTAGCCAATATAAATTTTTTTAGTTTTAATAGTTTATATTAGAAAATATCCTTTTTTGAACTGATTTTCGTTATAAGTCCATTTAAAATAATTATATAAATCAATATTTTTGTTATGTTTATAGTAAAACAACTGATTAAATTTTGTCGCCTTATTACAACTAAAGAAAGACTGGAATACAAAATGGTTGAGTACGGAAAAATTGCCATAAAAATAGGACAAAAGAAATATGAAAATGCTACTGATGATCTTATTGATTTAATTAATTACGCAGAATCTAAATCAGACAAAGATACTACATATAAATCTTTAGAATTGCTCAACTTAATTTGCGACAAGAATCCTTCTGTAGTTTCTAAAATTATAAGAGAAATTGAACCATTTATCAACTATCCTGATGAATGGATAAGGCTAGTTGCATTAGAAATTCTTTATAAGATTAGTATATATCGTCCCAATGATCTTTTAGATTTACTTGATCCCATTAAAGAAAGATTATGGGATAAGGATTCTTTTGTAAGAAGCTTAAGTGTTAAAATTTTAGGGACATTGATTAATTCTACTCATTTAGATTTATCAGAAATTGGCTCAGATTTCATAACAAAATTGAATGATGTAGAATGGAGGGTAAAATTATTAACATCAAAAAGAATAGTTAATATATTAACCGAAAATCCTTCTAAAATCAAAAAAACTGATGCTCTTATAAAAAGTGTCGTAAATAATTTTAGAGAGGAAAACGAAGAAATAAGAGAATTTGCTGGAAAAATTTTCAAACTTTTAGGATTTTCATCTATTATACCTAAGGAAGAATTTTTTGAATTAATTCAGAATTTATTAAAGGATAATGATTGGCGAGTTAGAGAAACTATTATTGATATTATTGGGGAACTCTGTAATAAATATTCCTCAGAAATTAAAGATCTAATTCCACAATTAATCAATTTATTAGGAGATCATAGTCATGTTATTCAATCTAAAACAATAAATTCACTTATAAAGATTGCAAAAATCCATTTTGATGTAATATTTTCCAATTTAATAACCAAGTTGGATACTGATAATATTGAATTAAGAAACAATATTGAAGAAACCCTGCTTTATTTAGCACAAGAAAATATTGAAAATGTATCTATTTACATTTTAGAAGAATTAAACAATCCTTTACTAAAAATAAGAACTACAATCTCTAGGGTTTTAGCAAACTTATATGATGAGAATGAAAATGATATTGAAAATGAAATATTAAAATTATTCAATAAATTTGAGTCAAAACTGTGGAGAAAACGTAAGAATTTAGTTGATCTCTTAACGGATATTGCGTTGATTTTAAAAAGCGAGAAAATTTACGTTTTAATTGGTTCTGAATTAAAAAAAATACTTTTAAAAGAAGAAGATGTAGAAGTAAAAGAAGAAATTGAAATTAATTTGATCCAATTAAAAGATGCTTATGAAAATCTTGATACTGAAATTGATAAAGTCCAACAGGATGTTGAGTTTTTTAATTATAATTTTTTAAGATTTACTAATTATCCAAGTGAGTTTAGAGAAACAATAAGTTCCTATATTAAGAACCTCCAATTTGAGAAGGCAGAAATCGAGTTAAATGAGAGTTTTAAAGATTTTCTTAAGCAATTAGATGATTTTGATAATGAAATTAAATCTTTTAATGTGAAACATCTTGTTGTTGATATCTTGGAAGAATGGGAGGATATTAAAATTCAACTAATTGAAGAAATTAGCATAATAAAAGAATATGAGTTTAAAAAATTAGAGAAGAAAAAAGATAATTATAAATTAAAATTAAATGATAAAATAAAAAATATTGAAGATCGCATTAAGATCTTATCAATTGAATTTGATCTCATAAAGGATTTTGATAAAAAATTAAATAGTCTAATAAAAACTCATAAGGATTTATCTTCATTTCACTCCTCTGATTTAAAGGAAAAATTTAAACAAATCACAACAGTCCGTTCTAAACTGTTCAAATTTGAATCTGAAATTGGGCAGATGATGTTAGAAAATCTTGAATTTAAGGATTTATTTAAGGATTTAATAATCCAATGGATTGATGTTAAATTAGACGTCCAAAAAGAATTATATAATATAAATGAGAACTTATTGGCTTTTAAGGATATAGTTACCAATCTAGATAAGAAAGATGTTAAACAAGAGATGCCTGTTAGTGAAATAAATATTAAAAATAAATTTTCAAATGTTTTCCTAAATTCCATAATAGCATCTCAACTTATTGAACATCAAATTCAAAATATAACTTCTCAAGCAATTGAGAAAATTAATGAATTTTATTCAGAGTTCGAAGATCTTCATATTAAAGTTCAAACACTCCTTAAAGGTAGTGATTTTGAAAATATAACAAATATTCAAAAATTAACTTCGGAAAGAATAAAAAAATTTATTCAAGATATTGATTATGAACTTAATCATTTGATCTTTGAAAATAAGCAATATAAATACCAAGAACCTGTGATAAGTCAATTCAGACCTTACTTAGAAAATTGGAGTAATTCTAAAAATATATTAGAAAAAAAGTTAAAAAATTTTAATAACACAACTCAAGATTTTTTATTTATTGGGCGATTAAATAAATTTTTAGAAATTATGAATCCTATTTCAATTGAGCTTATAGCAACTAAATTTAATATGGATAACAAAATTCTAAAGAGTAAAATTTTCGAATTGATCAGAAATAATAAAATTAAGGGAAGAATTGTTGAAAATAAGCTTTACTCTTCAAAAAGGCAGATTTTTTTAGCGGATGAGAATAATCTATTATTATTTAAAAACATTAAACTCCTTGGAAATAAAGTTTTCTTTAATTTTAAAATCACAAATCCAACTAATTACACTTTAAAAGATGTTATTATTCGATTTAACCACCCAAAATATTTATCATTCTTAAAGGAAAATCCTAATCCAAAATTTTTTAGTATTGATGAATTTCCACCAGGTTCAGTTAGAAAATTTAAATATATTTTAAGAATTGATCGAGATAATAATGAATTTAACCAAGCAATGGATGCTCATGAAGTAAAGCTAGATATCTATTTTCGAGACTCTCTAAAAAATTTAAAAAAAATAACAAGACGATTAGATCTATTATTCTCTTAAAATTACGCAATTATTTTGCCATCTAATTCTATTATTTTCTTCTTAATTATTTTTAATACTTGATTTATAATCTCTTCAGCATTTTCAATATTGAATGCAGTAATTGATAACTCAATATCTAATTTTTCTGTAAGTTTTGGGTGGCTTTTTAAATAGATTTCAGGAAATTGCTTCTGAATCGCGGAAATCATAGGAGCAACTTCTGATTCACCTATACCTTGAAAAAATAAGGTTTTTTCCATAAATGTTCCTGCATCTTTTTTTAAAAAAGGAATTACATGCAGTTTAACAATACCCTTTAATTCAGCTGGTACTCCCGGTAAGCAAATAATTGTCGATTTTCCTTCCTTAATTTCTACTCCTGGAGCGGTTCCAACAGGATTACTTAAAGGATAAGAATTTTCTGGCAAATATGCCATTTTTTCACGAGTTTCTGTCATTCCTCCAACTGGAAGAATTCCTCTACGATGAATATTATCATACCTTCTCTTAAGCATACCATATGCCATTTTATCAAGTTTCAGTTCTCTATTTAACCCTTTTCCTATACCTTTTAATGTTAAATCTTCCCAAGTAGGTCCTAACCCTCCACCTGTAATTATAACATCAGGCGAACGATCTAAAGATTCCTTAAGGGTTGCAGCTATTATATCTACATCGTCTGGAATTGTGGTAATCCTAGTAACTATATGCCCAAATTTAGTTATGCGTCTGGCTAGCCACGATGAATTTGTATCTCGCGTCTTTCCTATTAAAATCTCGTTTCCAATTATTATAATCTCTATCTTTTTCATTTTCGTTCATTTACTTATCTAAGATTATTGAGGTGGTTTTCCACCTGGACGAGATTCTGTAGCTGGTTTTCCTTCAATACCCCAGTGTGTTTTTGGAATTTCATATACGATAACCTCTACAGCATGGGCAGGGATGCCCATATCCACAAAAACTCTGGTTATTCCGGCTATAATCTCTTTAATTTTTTCTTCCGAAATCCCTTTCCATACATTTACTTGAACCAATGGCATAACATATCACCTTTAATTCATTTGTTTGTTTAATTAAAATATTGATTTTTTTTCTAATACTATATAGATTAGATTTAAAAATTTTAAAATCTTATCAAAATAAAGAAAATTTGAAGCATATTGAGATTGAAAATCCAATTTGATTGAAATTGATGATTCTGGAACCGGAGATTTAGTTGGAGCAGCTTTTTTAGGTTTTTATCGAAAAGAAACTGATCAAATGATCTTTAAAACCATTCCAGTGGAGTTATTTTATGAAGAGCCGTTTAAGAACAAGGAGCCGCTGAAAAAAGCAGTAGAACTAGTAAAAGAAACTTTTGCTGAAATAAATGTTTCTACGGACGAATTAATAAAAATATGTCGCGGAAATATATTTGACAAAGTTCGAAGTTATTTTATAGATATCAATCAAAATTATGAAGATACAAAAATAGAAGGAAAATTACAGAATGCTGTAGAAAGTAAGTATGTAAATCATCTAAGAGAATTAGGAATAAAATCAAAAAATTTGACGATTGAAAGTGGTAAAAAACGTTTTTTTATTACATTTGGTTGGCTTTGCAGAGATTTCTATAGGCGAGAAAAATACGTAAAATCTGGATTCAAAAGATGGCGAACTATATGGAGAGATCGCGCAATTGAAAAATATGAGATATTTCAAAAGGATAAAA
>Ga0209986_10000395_pt1 | contig 41623 bp, 31 predicted proteins | sample BlataG_FD_183168 | JGI IMG/M metagenome (GOLD analysis project Ga0209986, IMG submission 183168) | Deep subsurface microbial communities from Black Sea to uncover new lineages of life (NeLLi) - Black_00105 metaG (SPAdes) (version 2) | ecosystem: Environmental > Aquatic > Marine > Oceanic >... | reverse complement strand
AAAAATGATTTATAAACAATTTAACGAATTTATTTTAAATAATTCATTCGAAATATCACGGCTTCGAATTGTTGTGAATCATATATAGTTTTTTTTAATAAAGATTGACGAGTTTATTACATAAATTTTTAAAATAATCCATCTTTTCGGCGTCAAGACTTAGAGATTTCGTTTTAGGTGTCGCTCTACATCTAGATGACAAACACGTGAAGAAATAAGACCCATCTTTGTTAATTACCATACCATTTTTCCCTGAATTTCTGTGATCACATCCTTTGATTGGGCAGAATTTTAAAGATGGGTAAAGCGAAATGCTGTCTATGATGGTTGTCTTATCTTTTCTTTGTATGGTGTTTTCCGTCATTTCTTTTTTCTTTTTTGTTGTTTCTGTTTCAAGCCGAATCGTTACCTTCACCCGGCGATGATCGTGTTGTAAAGTTTCTTCATATTGTTCATACCACCCTTTCACCAATCCGATTAAAAAAATTACAATCGCTTTGTGTATGCTTGCATATTTTCCCGTAGTTTGCAAAATTCTTTTTGTCTTATTTTCTAGTTTTCGTTTTCTGTGATCCGAAATAGAAAGTTTGCCCGTTTTCAATGTAACGTTGCATTTTCGCTTATCGGATTTTTTGTGTGTAAATCCTAATTTCCTTAAAACATTTGTCCTCATTCCATATGAATGTGTCCTTAACTCGTTCAAGATTCTATAACTATCACCGTCTGTCACAGATATTATATCTGCTTCTTTCAACATGTAAGTTGGTGCGTATTGTAGCAAACTCGAATATAGGATAGCCTGTTCCTTGGCAACAAATTTCGGTATCTCAAAAAGAGCGCTATCGTGTTGACAAAGCATATCTTTGACCGGTTTGGATAGCTTTTCTACTAACCGTAAAGGGTAATCCGGATTGTCCATTTTGATACAATCATAAATCCTCAATGACCCGTTTGTTTTGTTGTAAACACCCCAGTCGATCACCGATTTGAAAAATTTGGATTCCCCGTTACTGAGCAACATGTATCCTTTTTCTGAATCTACGATATCGCTACCGTGTTTGTTAAAATAACGCATCTCGTTTTTCGAAGGTTTTGCTACCCATAACATGTTCATTGCTTCGGGGGTTCTGTTTACAACATCCATATTCTTCAAGTGTTTCATGACATTCGCAAAATATTTAACGTCTTCTCTTCGTTCAAGATATATAGCACCGTCATAAATAATATGTCTAGATATCTTCTTTTGAGGCCTCGATGAATCAAGTACAATAAAATGTTTTCTCGATACCTTTGCTTTAGAAACCAGTACTTCAAGTGTACGCGTCATCAAGTGAATCACATTCTCTGTGATCCTATCCACCCGATCAGGGTTAAAAAGATCTTTGTTCAGTTCGTATTCGTCATAATCCAAATCAACAAATGGTTTCGTCGGAAAATCGTCCAAAATGATCTCATTGATGCATTTAGTTCCCATTTTGTTAATCCATGTATCCAAATCTTGTTTGATTGCTTTCCTTAACCCCCGTACATAATCCGGCATACGTTTAAGATCTAATATATACCGAAGCCTCGTAATTTCAGAGTACGAGGCCGCTATAAATATCTTCTTTTTCTCTTCGTTTTTGTCCAAAGAAAAAACGCCAAGTCCTCGTGCATTTGATGTCGAAATAGCATCTTTCAGTAACATAAATGCATAAGGCGGTTCGCTAATCGCTTCGTATCTGAAACATAAACACAGTTTTGTATGCTTTTTTTCTTCTATATGTATCAATGAACGAACTCCGTTTCCACTTATCCACGCAAATGGATAAAGTTCGTTTCGTATCAAGTCCTTTTCCACATATCCCCAAACGAAATTCGTGTTGAACAATGTAATAGTCGATATCTGACCATTTTCTATCGGATCGCCCATTCCGTGTTTAAAAAACCCCCCAACAGTGAATAGATTTTTGCAGTAGAACAGTGAACACCATTTGTTCTCCACGTGTTCATAAATATCCCCAACAACAAAGACTAAACGTAATTTCTGACCGAAAGAAGTTTCGATGTCCTCCATAAGAGAATCGTCCCCGGGCGGCGGCCCAACAATCTTTTCAAATACATTGTAAGGATATGCAAAGGACAAATCGTGTCCATCTTTAACGCCAGTCATACTTGGATCAAATACAGGTACCGGAATCAATAAATAGTCTTCATCCTCAATTTGTGGCTCCACTGCTCGACACATACCTGTCATTCCATATAATAACGTTTCTTCTGTAGTACGTTTTTTGCTAATACCATCATCGTCATCCTTATTCCAACATTCAAAATGTAAAAAACTCACGAAAGCATCTAATGCTTCTTCATCTGTTATCTTGACGCATTCAAAATCATAATCCTTCCCCAAACGTGATTCAACCCTTCGCATCCTAAATTCTTGCTGGCCTTCCTTATTAGGAAATCCTCCCCTTCTCGTCTTAATCAAACAATGACGACTACCACAAATAATAAGAATAAATTTATTATACTTCATTCATATTTTCACTTCAAATCAAAACGAAATTTCGTTTAATTATGCCCGTTTATCCACAAAAAGGAGTCGCGATATCTTCCTCTTCCAAATGTCTCGGGCTGGAACGACCAATGTAATAATGAATAATGTATTTGATTTATCATGTTATAATGTATTCTGTGTTTCGCATAGTTTAAATAATTCCCAAAAAAATGTATATTAACATTTAACATACTTTCTTTTGTTCGTTTCCTCCATTTTTTTCCTTCCCGGAAAATTTTCTTTTTTTCCCAGAAGAAGTGCGCACTTTGGGAACGGTATACTTGCTACATCCTGCGGCATGTCGCAATGTCAATTTTTTTCTTTTTCAACCAATCACATCCAACTGCTTTTTCGCTCATCACGTAAAAATCCCCATGATTCAGCGAAATTTCCACACGTGCACCGACTGGCTTTGACCATCTATACCATTCAAATACCAAAGGCATCGTACCTCCTAAACGAAGCGCGGTCACACACTTTCGTTCTCCGTCGCCATGAAAGCCAATACCGCACTTTGAGGGATCGTAATACAAATTGTCCTCAAAAAGCAAATTGTCCGCTTTCTTTCCAAGAAAGTTCGGCAACTTTTTCTGCACTTCCGAAAGCTGCGAAATTTCATCAACATCATGCACCGAACCTTTTTTCGCCCCGTAATCAGGTTCTTGAGTTTTGCCCGCCACGAACATCGTATTCCAACGGGCAATTGAATTTTTCACACTTCCTCGAATCCATTTCTTCCTATCCCACGATTTCTTCATTAATTCTTCGAATAATTCGTCAGGATCTGTCAATAATGACACACCATTGTGCACAACAAGAACATGTGCTTTCTCGGCCTCGTCTCGCATCGAAAGTGGCAACTTTTCATGTAAATGAATGAATTCGCATATGTAACCGGCATCTTCAAATACGTTCATGCATTTCTGCATTTCCTCGAAATTGTAACCTCTTTCGTTGGGGTTTCCTAGAATTTCCATTCCTTTTCCATTTTCTCCGCTTGCACTACCTGTCAAAGTCATCACACCAGACGGGCAAATAGTAGAATATAGATTTTTTCGGGTCGCCTCCATGTCGATAATGACAGTCCAAACTTAGGCACGATCAAACGGTAACATTTTCACCGAAAGTGTTATCAAAACCGTATTTTGCCCATTTTATTATTTGATAAGCTTTTCACTGAAAGTGTTATCAAAATTGTATTTTGCTCATTTCAATTTTCACATTTTAAAAAATTATAAGAGTTTTCGTTTAGTAACAACAGGGTCATGACAGATCGTATGTTTGAAAAGAGACTTGATGAACAGGATGATACCATTGGGTGCATTTCAGCCATCACCTATCTCAGATGAACGATCGGATCTCTATCCCATAATATGTTTTTGTTACTTTATTTTCAACCTTATTAGTTTGGTCAAAATTATGGATAATCAAGAAAGATCCTGCGGGACTTATCTCAAGTCCGCAATCGGTCTTTCTTTTTGCGCTACGATGTGCTACACAATATCATATCCTAGTAGCAACTTGTAGCTCCTTGCATAGTTCCGTACGGATTTGATTTGCTGTAGCTTTTTATTGTATTTAATTTATTACGTTATTTTACCTGTTTCAATTTTCATATTCTCAAAAAACTTGAAAATTCCATGTAAAATATGTCCAAACGATAATACGTTATGATGTATGCAAACAATGAAAATAAACTTAATTAATGTTTAATTTCGTCAGTATGTTTGTTATATATATATCAATAGAAAACGTTCATTTGAAAAAGATCATGCCTTCGCGTAGAAAGAGCAAAGGAGCAACGCACGACGCATGTTATCGAAAGGCAAAGGCAAAATTTAAAATATATCCCAGTGCTAGAGCCAACCAATATGTAGCAAAGTGTAGAAAAAGTAAAGGTATCGTACACAAAACGAAGAAGGGACAATCGTTGCGTAATTGGCAAAAACAAAAATGGAAAGATACCAACACCGGTAAGCCTTGTGGATCTGACAAAATCAAAAACAAATCCCAATACTGTCGGCCAACGAAACACGCTGGAAAAACACCCAAAATGATCAAAGGTAAGAAGTTAAAATCCAAACAACGCGAAAAACGACGTGTAGGAATGGGTCATCGTGTATCTAACGTGAAATAAATATTGAATTATATACGTTTATTTAGTGAAAGATTGGATTGTTTACGTTCTAATAATAACCGACTTTTAACATTGAGTGGATATCGAGTGATTTCTCGTGCAGAACCCCAGCCGATAAACGTAAACATTAATAAAGCTTGAATCGATTCTATCCATACGGGTATAAATCCAACAGATTCAGTTATAAACGGATTTGCAAAAATGGAGCCAGTTCCAAGAGCCGAAAGTGTTTCCGTAGCTAAAAAGAATGACAAATACAATATTTGCCATCGGTCGATATCGTTGGCATCAATACCAATAAAGGCAGAATTTTGAAGTAAAGCAATAGAGGAGTACAAAGCCATGTTTTGTATCACCGTGATGCTATAAAGTGCGAGAAAATCGTATAATGGCAATAATGGCGACCATGGCGGTTTAAATGCATACTCGTACAAATAACGGAACAATAAATATCCCCATATACAATAAGCATACAGAGATACCAAAATTGCTACCGCTAGACATACACCCGATGCTTCGTCCGGTAATGTAAAAAAAAGTGATACATAAATAGCAACAAGAACAAAGTTGATTAAGATTGTCAAAGGACTCCTCAGATTTAAAACATATCCGATGATTATCATTGGTTTCATACGAGCCGTTAAAATATAATGTTTATAGATTCGTATAATATATTGAATAGTTACATTTCATATTTTACTATTTAGTTTCTATTTTTATACAATGTTAAACAACATCTGTGTAATTTCTTTCTTGTAATAAGAAAAAAAGATTACATTTGCAATTTTTATCTACGGAGAGTGGATCGAACACCCGACCTAGAGGACTACAGCCTCCCGCTCTACCACTGAGCTACCCACGGTGTTGCAACGGTGATGTGATTCGTTTTTCAAATACTTTTTTACACCTTTCTCTTAAAATCCAAATTGATGGTCTTAACAAAACAATCATTATGTTCTAGAAAACCAATCTTTATGAATAGCGAAGACGACAAAGGCTCGGATAAATCCGTTTTGGACGGTGCACTTTTTTGTAAAAAAGAAGAAGATATATCAATTGATAAGGAAATTCAGGAATTTTTCGGGAACATCGTGAAAAATGGTATTAATAAGGTAGTACGCGTTCCTACTTTATTTTGTACGGAACCTGTAAAATTGGAAAACGCCACGAAAGTGCTTTGCAAGAGTGGGTACAATATACGTATTATGTTAAGTGGTTCACAACGTGGAACGGCGGATGTCGCGGTGTATCAAAATGTGAGATTTATGATCATTTCTGAGATTGAATTGGAAAAAGAAGGAAGGATTTTTTATTTATGGAAGCGTCCACGTAATCAAGCTGGTCTGGGATGGGATAGTTGCTTGCAACACATGTCTTATTCGTCAATTGAAGAATGCATTGAACATGACAACAAGGACCCGGTTGAAGATACGATTATTTTTAATGGAAATTGGTGCACCCTCTTTTAAAATCACACCGAATCATATATTATTCTGTATATAGATACAGCAAATATATAAATTGCCACACTAAAATACAATGTCCATCCGTATGTTCCTTTGACACTCCATACAAAGGTTCGTCCTTGTATATGCACGAATCTCCATCCTATCATTACATTTGATATTAACCATGCCACGCCAATGTACCATGTGAAAAGCACCCAAAACAGATACGGTGCAAAAGATGAAAAGCTGGAATATCCTTTCGCGTCATCGCCGTAGGAATTCCATACTGCCACTCCTCCAAGGGCGTATACAGGAACTAGAACATTGTGCACACACCAAGCGGTATATTCGCCATGTTTCACCGCAAGGAAAAACAATATAATCGATTGTACGATAAGTTCCCAACACAAGTCACAACTTCGCAATTCTTCTAGGTTGAATGCATCTACCGTAAACACCGCAGTCAATAAGCCGACAAGTGCCCAAAGGGGATTAAAGACCAATAATTGGGCTGCCAATGCGTCATATGTTGCAACTGGAGTAGTTTGGTTGGGACCAATCCAAGGTAATGGAAAATCCCAAGCTCGCACGAAAAAGTATACTGCTCCAATCAAATATGACCAGATTAATGCAATCAAGAACACTACCGCTACATCTCGTAAAATTATAAATAATATTAACGTAAGATAAAAATAAGGTATTGCTGATCCCGGTCCGGATATTGGAATCAGAGATTTGATCGTCGTATAAATCAATTCTTGTGCTGTTGGACTCCTTTTAATATTATGTTTCGATTTTTCCGAGTAGGGGTCGGTAGCGAATTGTAAACCATTCCAAAGTCCTTGCATTAAAATTATATCCTGTGTGCCAGTGGCCACCACGGGTTCATCTAGTTTATCCAATTCCGATTGAATCCGGTCATCAACTCGTCGTGGGGTACTGGGGAGGGTAGGTACACCTTGTAGTCTATTCGGTGGATTATACGGCGGATTATATGACAACATACAGGATGGTTGTATAACAATATCTTTCTTTTTCTATCAATTTCTAAGGGTTTGGGTTGCTTATTTTTGTCAAATGCAAAGAATACAGAATTCTAGAAAATCATATACCGATATGTAACAGTGCTAAACAAAATAATGTTTTGTTTTTACTTTTAACGTACATTCATACAATTTTTTTTGCTTTCTTAATATGATTTTCTCCATTCTTTTTTATAACAGAAGTTCGAATATTATTAGTGTTTCATTTGGGGGTTAGGTGACATATTCGAACCGTCGCAACATTTTTGAATCAATTCCTCGATTTTGTGTTTTACATCCTCGTATGTCATAGGCGTTCTTTTAGGATGTCTATAATATGTATTCTTTACAGATTCTATATCGCCGTAAAATATCAACACTACATCGTTTGGTTTTATTCCGCATTCGTGTAAAGTGTTTGTGTTTTTCTTCGACCATGATACATTATGAACATGTAACTCCCGTTCTTCCACTAGATTCGTGTGACCCTTATAAACAATTTGAATTTCCATGTCATTTCCTGTTATTCTGAGAAGCGGTGGTCCATATGGAAACTCTATTTTTGTTCTCATAACTGCATATTGTGCGCACAATTCCGAAAGCTGGTCAAAGGTGGTCGTTCGAAAATTTGTTCTCGTAACATATATATCTTCCAAGAACCATTGTTTTTTCAATCCACGGATTATAGAATGTGGGCACATTACTAACCACAACATATCACATTCCAAAAAACTCATTATTTTAAAAACCAGTTCTTTGGGTAACATTTTCAAGTAACAGTGTTCGTTCGTTTTTGCGATACAGCTTTCAACCCAGATTTTGTAAAACGCATATGGTGAAGTGTAATCAGATAAACCGAAATCTTTCAATAAAATTCTTTTCTTTGACCTGTTTTCATTTATACCAACACATTCAATGTCGTTTCGTTTCCGTTTTTTGTGTAATTGTAATAATTCCATTGTTTCTTTTTCTTCCAAATCCGGAACACTTGAGTATAAATGTATGAAAAAAATGACATTTAGTTCATTTGTATGAGATAACACATTTTTTATTTGTATATTTTAAATTTAGGAAAAAATTCTTTGATTATTTAATTACATTTTTTACGTTTTTGTATGAGAAAAAGTGTTTCATGAAATAATTATATATTTAATCATTCGGGGATAACATAGAGGAAACTTTGTTAAATGTATCAAGAAGTGTAATCAACTCTTTAGCAGCATGATGGAGTTCATTCACGTCAATTTTCTCTCGTGCGGAATGCATCGTAGCAGAAACCTCTCTGGTAAGTTCGATTAGTGCATCCAAAGTCGCCACGCTTCGATCGGATGACATATCAGTTTGTATTTTAGTATAAAATTGATCAGTGAATTGCATAACTTCATTTGGATTCACATCTTTGAAGTGGAAAATTATTCTCTTCAAATTGTGTTGAACAGATGTATCTCCGATAATATTTGCAAAAGACTTGGTTATGTTTTCCAAATCTCTAACCATGTTAGAAGATGAAACGATGGCTTCTCGAACTTCTTTTCCAGCTATTGTATGAAGTAAAGCCGCAAAATCGTCTGTATTTTCTTCAGAAATTTTCTGGAACAATGGTCGTAAATAGGGAATGACCACATCAGATAACGTAGGTATACGTTTCATGATATCTAGAACCAAAATGTATATATCATACGCTTCTTGGGTGTATACCATATCCATAAACTTGGGAATACATTCTTCTAATTTTTCGACCATATATAAAAAAGAAGGTCTTTCCATGATAGTCCGTGTTGCAGTAAAAAGCTTTGATGTTTCCGCAAAAACATCATTGCTACTGATAGATTGAACAATATGCGCGCCCGCGGCTACCGTTTTTTTAGCATTATCTTCAAGAGTTGTCCATTCCGTTGTATTCAAACTGACTGCATGTCCGACAACCTTGCTAATATTCGTAGTGACTGGAATTTGGCGTTTGACATATTCTGTTCCATTTTTTAAATCGCGAGTCATTTCAGCAATATCACCCATATATGTTATCATCTGATGTGTAGTACCAGTATTATTGAAAACGCCCACGAGCCCGACAAGTGCAAAAATTAAAAATAAGCTCATTATGAATAACATTGCACATAGTAACGAGGGGACCATGTGCATATCCGGAAGGCCCATGTACATTTTTTTGAACGATAGGTCGTTAGAATCTTGTTCCGGAACCGCATAATTTCTATAAGAACTTGTATTTTGTAAATGACGGGTTGGGGTTCCCCGCAGCATGGTTCAGTTGTTGCATATAAACATAATACCCCACCAAAAAGATACATATATTAAAATTAACTTTTTTTTTTAATAATTATTAACTTTCATTATTTTACTCTCTTGACAATTGCGCACAAATATTAACATTATATTTTGCGTACGATTCCGTTTCATTTGGTAAAACATACCGACAATGTAATAAAAGATCCATAATATATTGACATGCACCGTTGTCTTCGTACGTAAAATAAGAATCCAGAACATGATCGTTTTCCGTTTCAACAAACCCTTTGGTATTTTTCCATTCTAAAAAAATATCTCTCCATCCTTGATCCAGAAAATTATCGATCCAGTGTGTAGTCTCGACCAGTGTACAGTCTTTAATAGGCGGTATATTATCGATATAAATGGCTACTTTCACGTTATATTTAGTATAATTCTTTTCCATCGTTCCAAGGGCGGTCGGTACAATAAATGAAATGATGTTGTTATTGTTGCAATTGTAAAATAATATAGGTATTAGAAATAACAAAGTCATAACTAGCTCTCCCATATCATAACCATTTCTTCTAAAATAAATAAAAAAAATTATGGGTTTCCTTTACGGGAAAAAAACCTCGTACAGAGATGACTTTATAAAGCACCAGATCTTACACTCCGACGATAACGGTAAGGTCGGAATATGAAGCAAATGCCCAATGAAAATACTACAATGCACAACAAAATAGATACTCCCAAAAGAGGCCAGAAAGCTATGGCTAAAGCACTACAAGTTTCGGAATCGTCACAATGTTGTTTGCACGTTGATGTACACTGATCCAAATTTCCCGAAGTTTTTTCATACGCATCTATACATTCTTGATATATCTCAGAAAGTTCTCCCATTTCTTGCATTGAAAGCTCTGATTCGGCAATACATTCTTCAATTATATCCTGGAAAAACGGAGATTCGTTGTCGCGAACAACCCAAAAAACAGAACCTTTATCTAACCATCCGCTGACTGCATTACCTCCAAATAGATGTGCATCGGTCTGTTTTTTATCGCCATTGATAATTATCTTTGTATGTTTTTCGCGTTGTAATGATATTTTAGATCCTCTTTGTGATCTGCTCAATACCAAATGTCCGATTTCTTCGTTAGTATCAGTTCCCAAGCGTTTAAGATGTTTCCACCGATCTGCGGTAAAACGTACGTTTTTGTAATGATCCATCTTTTGAATTGCTTTTTCGCTAGATTCAAACATGTTTTTCGCAGAAGCAAGCACACGATTGGAGCGAATGTTAAATCCCTCCTTTTTAGCAAGTTGGGCAGCATTGAGTTTTCCTTCAGTCATTTGTTGGTGATTTTTCGAATTCTTTTCTACAGCAAATTTTCTCGGTTGTACAGAAACAATCCTAGAAAGTTCGGTTTCGGCAACAATTTCACAGCGACAATTTCTAAATATTCCATCCTCATCGTAACTATTCGGAAGTATTGCGGCTTTATGATCAGCCTTCGATTGAAGAGCAGAAACACGCTTTCCACTCAACCACTTTTCTAATTGTTTCGTTTTTACAGGCATTAAAACATATCCTCGTTGAGAGCTCGCTGTAGGCATGCATACGTAAGTTCTATCTGATTCTTCGGGTTCTTTGCATACAGAACAATCTTCACCAGACCATCCATATAAACAAACACATTGGTCGCCATCATAATATCCATTGTCACTACACGAAAGAACCTCGCAGTTTTCGCCAGTAAATCCGACGGTACATGCACATTTTCCCGTGAGAGGGTCGCATATACCGTCGTTTTTACACTCCGTCGAATAACAAAGATCTTGAGTCTCGCAAGAGGTGCCCGTCCATCCGGGACAACATGCACATGTAGAATTGTCGCCACCGCAAACCCCACAATCGTCGACGACTAATCCGCTATTGACAATATTATCACATCCAAGACAAGTACTGTCATCCCCATCACATACGCCACATGCGTCATTCACAAGTCCGCTGTTGGCTATACCATCACAACCCGCACAAGTTGAATTGTCTCCGTCGCACACACCACACGAATCATACGCGGCAGTGCTAAACGGAACGCCATCACATCCGGCACAAGAGAAATTCGTGCCCCCACAAACGAAATTACAATCCATTTGAATACCACTGTTAGGAACACCATCACATCCGGCACAGGTAGAATTATTTCCACCACAAACGTTGCAAGCATCATTCACAAGTCCACTATTCGGAACCCCGTCGCATCCTGCACATGTAGAGTTGTCTCCATCACAAACTCCACACGCATCGTCCGCGAGGTCGCTATTAGGTATACCATCACATCCTGTGCACGTAGAGTTGTCTCCGTCGCAGACATCACAAGCATCATTCACAAGTCCGCTGTTGGGAATACCATCACATCCAGAACACGTAGAGTTGTCACCGGCACAGATACCACAAGCATCATTCGCAAGTCCGCTATTTGGTATACCGTCACATCCGGCACAAGTAGAATTGTCTCCATTGCAAATACCACAGGCGTCATTAACAAGTCCACTACCGGGAATACCGTCACATCCAGAACACGTAGAATTATCTCCGTCACAGACACCGCAAGCATCATTCGCAAGTCCGCTATTAGGAATACCGTCACATCCTGTACACGTAGTATTGTCTCCATCGCAAACATTACAAGCGTCATTCACGAGTCCACTGTTTGGAACACCGTCACATCCCGCACATGTAGTATTGTCTCCGTCACAGACGCCACAAGCATCATTCACAAGTCCACTATTGGGAATACCGTCGCATCCCAAACATGTAGTATTGTCGCCATTACAGACACCACAAGCATCATTCACAAGTCCACTATTGGGAATACCGTCGCATCCAGAACATGTTGAATTGTCTCCATTACAGACACCACAAGTATCGTTTACAAGTCCGCTGTTTGGAATACCGTCACATCCAGCACATGTCGAATTATCCCCATCGCAAATTCCACAAGCATCTAAATCTTTTTCACTATTTGGAATACCGTCACATCCAGCACAAGTTGAATTATCACCATTGCATACCCCACATTGGTCATTCTCACTTCCACTGTTTGGGATCCCATCGCAACCAGCGCATGTAGTATTGTCGCCGTCGCAAACACCACAAGCATCATTCACAAGTCCGCTATTTGGTACACCGTCGCACCCAGAACATGTCGAATTGTCACCGGCACAGATACCACAAGCATCATTTATGAGTCCACTATTGGGAACACCATCACATCCTGTACATGATGAATTGTCTCCATTACAGACACCACAAGCATCATTTACGAGTCCACTATTGGGAACGCCGTCGCACCCAGAACATGTTGAATTGTCTCCATTACAGACACCACAAGCATCATTTACGAGTCCACTATTGGGAACAGCATCACATCCTGCACATGTTGAATTGTCTCCATCACAGACACCGCAAGCATCATTTACGAGCCCACTATTTGGAATACTATCACATCCAGCACAAGTTGAATTATCTCCGTCGCAGACACCACAGGCATCATAAACACATCTATCTTCTAAATTTTCTTCTGCTATAACTGATTGAGCAATTAAACACGTGACCAAAATAATCAATGATTTCATGGTAGCATTTATAAATACTTGTTACGGTTCTTTATTTAAAGAGCCGGGTCAAAACAATTCATTTAAATTTATTTTTTTTTAAATAATGACGGAAAAAAAGATTTTATTAATGAAATTTTTGGATGAAGAAAGAATGGAAATTCTTGATTCGGGTGTGGAAACAGATTGTGCTAATACTTATTTAATTGACGAATGGGCAGAAAATGTTATTGAAGTTCATCAATCGGTTTGTGACAGTGGACTTGATATTTCTCTATGTGAAGGGGGGTGCAGAGATGTTATTATTATTAGAAAAACAGACATGGAATTATTATTAGGATATTGTAGAGATTTGAGTTCTTTATGCGGTAACAAAAATTATATTAACAAAGCATCGTCGAACTATACAAATTTATTATTTAAATAAAAAACGTATGGTTTGAACATGTAAGAAAAAATGTTTAAGAGAATACATCAGCGGTATCCCAAGTTTCAGCTTCATTTGGTGTGATAGATACTGTTGGCGCTTCCATACGCGGGTGCAGCTCCATATCATGATCATCGGGATAGATACGCAGACTAGTGTCCCATTGAGACACTGGGTCTCCACTATTGGGATTGGATATCCATTTATCACCAAGAAGGTTTCTTAAGCGGGTATTATGAGGGAACATCGAATGGCGAGTGGGGACTTTGCTATATTCGTGTCGTAACTTTAAGACGGAAGATTCGCCTTTGTCGGGAGAAAATTTAGATGTATCGCCTTTGTATGATCTTTTTCGACGGGTTCTGTCATTACCAGGTACTACATCTCTCGGAAATTTTCCAGTCGGAATTTCACCTTGAGACATTTCCATGAGTTTCTTTTCGATTTTTTCACCCGCGCCACGAATAGTCCGTTCTACGCAATCTTGAGCAAAAGATGTTGCTTTAACCCAAACTTCATTACGGCGGATACCGATGCGTACGTTCATAGGTACTTTGGGGTATTTCGGACCGTCTAAATCCTTTCTCTTCAATTCTGTAACGATTTTGTGAATTGTATAACAGCGATTGATTGCTTGTGTTCGCAAGTCGGTAAATCCGTAGGTGGGGTCATGAGAGAATGTAAAACGTTCAGAGATGAGTTTCTTAAACTCTTCGAAATGTTTCGCATTTGGCAAAAAAACAACGTAGTTTGTCGTACAGTTACGGATGTCTATAGCAAATATCTCATTGAATTTCTTCGGGTCTCGCTTTTCGAATTTAGTTTTTTTGAGGCTGTCTGCACCTTCGGCGGCAACCAGTTCCACCAAGATACCGGTAAACTTATCGACCAATACAGTATGAGTTGGACGAGCGTGGGTGTTTACCGGACGGCGTCGTTTTCGTCGTTTAGTTGGCTGACCAGTGTCCGGATTTGCACGAGTGGGATTGTGCATTGAAGGGTGATTTTTTGCCTCGTGTTGGTATTTTCTTTGGGCCTCTAGGAAACGTCCATATTGCTCGCGGAGTTGGACATCTTTTTGATATGCTTCCCTCAATTGTTTACCACGTTCCTCGAGGACTTGGTTTCCTTCTTGTAGCATTTTTACATACATAGTATGATCCAACGACATTTTGCTAAGAATGATTCGAAATACGTCGAATACGGGATCTGTATCAAAGTGACGCAACTCTTTCTCATCTTCATGACCTTCCGAGGTTGTAATTGCTACAAGATGAGGGAGCATTTTCCGTATAGTATCTTCCAAATTGGTACGAATGTTACACTCTAGCTCTTCGATTTTCGAGAAACGAAGCTTATCTGGAATTTTTTCGATCAATTCTTGTAATGCCACACCGTTCAGTAAATCTTCCACGGTGTTTTCGCCATCAAATCGTAAAAAGGAACCTTCTTTTCGGTCTACCAGAATGGAATAATCTGGGGGTATGATAAATTCAGGACCCATTCCAAGGTCCCTTCCGGTAGTAGAACCCTTTTCCCTTATAATAAAATCATCAATAGTAGAGTCGCTAAATCCAGCATCGCATTCAGGGTCGTTCACTACAATATGATTAATATCCTTTTTCGTAGACCCAGTCATCAACGCTTCGACGCGTTTAAGTAGCTTAAATTGTTTTTTCTCGGCATTTTCAAGAGCTTTGATATCTTCTGCTTTCTTAGTCCCGAGTTTGCGTTTGTTTCTCATCTCGATGGTTTTTTCTATGCTTTTAGAGATACTTTTGAGCTTGTTTTCGAGTTTCGTAGTACATTCAGCGGGAATCGCAAGATCCATAGTACTTCCACGTTGGTCGTCGATATACCGACGCACGTTTTCGTTGATGTTATCTCTATAACATTTCGGATATTGGCGCATCGGCGGCCAATTGGCGTTACTAGCCACTTCCCATTCGTTTTGGATCCGCTTCAAACTCTTCAAGAATTGTACCGGAACAACGCGTGGGTCAAACTCTATGTCAAGTCTTTCTGCACGACGTCTCGCACAGTACTCGTCCAACGACATTCCATCACGTCGGAAGCGATACCGTATAGCCTCCATACGATCGTTTTTTAAGTTGGTACCACCGACAGCATTAAGTTTTTCACTAACATCATCCTCGAAAACATCTCGACATGCCATTGTGTACGGCATTTGATTCTGAATCACCAATCCCACTTCATCTTCTTCGTCTTCTTCCTTTCCGTCCTTTTCACAATCATCGACACTGGTATCTGCCTGAACGTCCGAAAGAACCCTCTCTTTTCCTTTCTCAGTCTTATCCGATGCCTTACCAACCGACACCTTAGACTTGCTTTTCTTCTTCATGTTAATATCAGAACGAGACACAATATCTAGAAGGCCGGGGAAAGCTGCGATTTGTTTTTGGTGGTCGATTCCGAAATGAACCTGGGGCAAAAGGATATCGAACTGTGTGTCTGGGATTTTCCTAAGTACGTTTTCTATGGATCGTTTTACCACAGTGCGGATGGATTGTTTTCCGAATAAAGACGCTACCATTTGTCGTAGAATGTATACATGGTAAATATGTGAGACTCTGTCGACGTCGTATATAAGACCTCTCTTTTTGGCAAATTGCTCGTTTCTTCCGCCAATTCCGCCAATAGGTTTGGCGAGCCATTCTTTGGAAAATCTATCTATCGCAAAATTTCTAGAAATACCTCTAATATTTCCCGGGTGGTTACCGTTAAATACTTCAGTACGATTAGGATAAATGTACTCGCATTCAAACGCGCCTTCATCTTCAATTTCTTTGAGTTTGTCGAAAATGATTGCTGGGGAATGAGCTCCTCCGCATTCATTCGAAAGTAACTTGGCCAATTCTTCCCGAAAATTACCCTCTCGTGATTTAACTTCTATGTGATAATAATTCGGATCATAAACTACTGTCACGGTATTATTGTGGCTATTCTTCTCGTAGGTAACGCATTTGAATAAAGGTTTGCCTCTAATATCCAAAAATGAAAGATAATCAGGATCACTAAGAGGGTTAAATATATCGCCAGATTTGCGTAGCTCGCAAATAGGTGGTTTAGATCTATCCTTCGAAGCTTTCCAATATTCAATTCTCGCTACAACCGCAGTGCGCGAAGAGTAACCTTTCTCTTTGATCGATACCTTGGAAGGAACCACACCTCTCGGAAACCGTCTTTTCATAAAATCCTTCAAATACGACCGTACTTCGTCTTTCATCATGGGTACCAATTGGTATTGTAAACACGAAATACTAAAAATTGCAACTTCCGTAGTGACAAACATACGTTTTGACAGACTCGAAGTAATGGAATAAGGATCAATCGGATTATCTCGTTGAGCGGTATCGGGATTCCTTTGATGAGCAAAGACTCCGTGGGGCGAGAAATACTCTGAATAAATGGCATTGATGTATCCCCATGTACGCGCCATGATCTTTCCTCGCTTAATGGTCCTGGAATTCTTCTTACAGTTTATCCCAAACGTCGAATGTATTTCGTCAATCACTGCATCCACAAGGATGTCGTACGCAGTAGTGTCTATAGGAGGAACATTGCGTTCGCGTACAAAAGTAGAGGCGATGGCGTACATGGTCTGTAACGATGAAATGATCCTTTTTACAGGCGCAGCGAGTTTCTTGTATTCCTCGCTATTCATCTCCGTAATCAATTTGTGCATTTCGATTTTCCCAAATCCACCAATCTTGGACGGAGACATTTCCTCTGTCTTATATTCAATTTGTACTCGAGTCTGTGCAGCATTCTGGTCTTGCCCAACTCGACTGTTTGTTGCCCCAACAATAGTTTCCGCTGTCATGGTGACCGTCAAAGGAGCTTCGTATTTTTCTTCTCCTTCCTTGACATTGTCTTTTGAAATCACCCGACGAGTAGTAGTAAATCCTTTCACACGATCCTTCACTATTCTAGAAGAATTACTACTATCCCCGTCTCGTCCATGTCCGCCATAGATCGATTCTTCTTCTTCGTGGTGGAAAGAAACCAAATCTCGTTCACCACGAGAAACAGTTGACGCGTGTGTCGATTCGTGTGTCGTGTCTCTCCACGTCCCTGTTACCAAACAAAACGCTACAATCAACATCAAAAATGATTTGGACGATTCAGCAGGTCCTGCCATCAGATAATGATACATTTGTTCATCTTCAGTTGGTATCTTAGATTCGGGATCAATTTCGAAATTCCAAGTGGAAAAAGCGGCCGTTATGATATTGAATAAATGACGAATGTTTCCACCACTTGGACGAATTCTGAATGTGGTTTTCATCTGTTCCGTAAGACGAGCAATAAAATTTCCAAACGGTCCGAGGTTTTTGAAACGAATCTTATAGTTGAACCAAAAATCCGTCAAATCCGTATTCTGTTTCGATACGTCGCTAAAGTTTTGCAAAATAGATTTGATCGGTCCAGATAATCTACCACTGTGCTGTGACCAGTTTTTCATCAGAACCCATAGTTTTGTAGCCATATCTTCACGCAACTTTGCGACTTTTTCTCTCCTTTCCTTGGGTATGGCCTTGCGTAATTTGGCTTGTTCTTCCAGGATACTCATATACGCTTCCAACTTTTCATCAGGAATAGATTCAAACATAGCACTTTCGTTCGTCTCCAAAAACTTAGTGACTTCTTCAATCGAAGCTTCAACTTGTTTTTGTTGTTTCGCATAAAACGCATTAAGCTCATCCCATTTACGCATATTATCGTGTTTGTTGTCCTCTATAATATCATATTCCCTCAAAATCGCTGAAATAGATTCCTTCTTTTCGGCATCACAATCAGCAAATGTCGTTTCCTTTTTGCTTGCGCGCCGTGTCGGTCCGCCGTCTACAAAAATTTCAGGAAGTAACGAAAAATCAGTAAGTCCTGGCAATAATGATGCTTGTACACTCGTTTCGTGCATTTCATTGCTACCCAATTCCGAACCTTCATCATCAAATTCTGAAACATACGATCCATCATCTTTCGCTGATACCCATTTCGATATTATATCCCCATTATCGTCTCTATGCATCACTGTGCTCCCATCCATCAATTTGTTTGCCATTTGAACCTGTTTTTTGACAAGTTGATCCAACGATTCGACATTAGCTTTTTCAATAAGACGATCAACCGTTTGTTCCTCGTCCAAATCCAATAAACACCTTGAATCTTCACCATCCAAAGAATCTTCATCGTCATGTCGTAAAACATCGCTGGTGTAGATACCCATCGGAATCCTTGGAATATTGGTATACTCCGATAAAGGCGGTGGACGAAGAGCCACAGAGTGAGGAATAATCTTCCGCTTTGAAAACAAATCAGGATCCAAGTCGTTAGGTCCTAATTCTTGAACCATACTTGGGCATGGATAATGGAAATTAATTATGGCATCGTTATCCATGTCTATATATGAACGTATGTCCAATTGAGGAAATCGTTCGATATCTCGAGGTAAAATTTGATGAGTTTCGAACCCGACAAAACCGCCATTGAATCCTTTACATTTGCCCAACGTATCATCTCCGGCAAACAAAGGTTGTTGAATACTGTCTTCCAAAAAACGTTGTAAAGAAAAAACGTTGCCCAATCGAAGTGGATTCATAGGATTTGTCAACGGATAAGGATATCTTTTCGAAGAAAATGTGCGTAAGTTTTCCGTAAGTATATCCGTTTTCATGAGGGCTTTTTGGTAAAGATCGTAGTTGTGAATTTGGAAGGCAATCCTATGATCAAGCGGCGAATTCCACATCCTACGTAAATTAGAACTTGCTTTCCCGCGTTGTTTGTTGTAAAGCTTTTCAATATGATTCATCAAGCGAGTAGCATCGTTGTCCAAATCAAGCTTTTGGTCAATCTTAAATAACCAAAGTCGAATCCCGACCATTTTTCCATCAAGACCCCTTATTTGCTCAATATTGGCATGTACGCGATCAAACCACGCATGTGGTACAGATGCAGGATTAAATATGCGCCGTTCTTCAGACACTTCCGCATCACCCAAATCAACTTCTTCAGATTTACGTTTCTTGCTCCTTGATTTCAGTGAATCGTCGCGTGCTTGGCATATGAAATGTTCACTCCATACACTTATAATGAAAAATAGTAAAGCCTTGTACGCTTTGCTTTGATCATTACTTATTCCGATATCTAAAAATGACGGGATCTGGTTACGCTTCCGTTCGTTCGATAAAGCATCAACTGAAAGGGTTTTGTACGGAATATTGATAATCCATACATTTTCTGCATTAATCGAACCATCAGATCTAGTTATAGGTGAAACCAAAACTTCTCCAATATTGTCTTTGAAAATGCCGTTGGGAACATCCGTGAAAATCACCGATTCGTCGTTTAGATCACCCAACCCGGATTCGGGATATGATCGCGTCGATTCTTTGTCCGAAGAAGTGCCCGTTTCTCCAAACTCCGAAGATTCAGAATCAAATGAGTCGTTATTGCCCAAAAAGGACTCCAAAGAACCCCCACTTCCCGAAATCCCCGAACTTTCCGAAAGATGACTTGAAACTTTGCTCCTTTTCTTCAAACGGGCCCAAGAATTAAGATTCGGTTTGGCTACAATTAAAGCATCCATATCGTCTGAAATCGAATTCTTTTCTTTTGAAACGGCAAATTGAGAAAATGGTCCTTTTCCGTCTAATGTTTTCACCAGACCATGTTCAGTTGTCTTTGACATCGTCTTGTCTCGCACAATATCCATCTCTTCATTATCCCCCGAATCCATACACAACACTTATAAAGAAAATATAATCAGTAATTAACCCTAAATCACCACATACAAACATCCAATATTCACCTTAGTAAACTTGAAAAAAAAACAAACAAGAACAGTTGCAAAGTGGACCAGCAGTCAGGTGCACTTAACAATGAAGTGTTTCAATTTTGCTACCTATCTATTATATGATAACACCGCCTTTATATAAATTGCCCCACTAAACGGGCAAAAATAATCAATCTCATAATAAAATAGAAAATATTAAGTGAAATGAATAAAATAAAAGGGTAAATAAAATCTATTAGTTTTTATGAGAAAGTAATGACTGTATATAAAAAAAGTTAACAGTTCAGATGAATGCTTCCGTCAAATGGGCGAAAAATGTTCATGATTACGCTACAAAAGTACAAACGTTAATGAAACAAGTACTTTCTGAAAAAAATCCAACGAAGAAATATATATTGAGTGTGGAGTACGATAGGTTATTAGATGAAGCTGCCAAGCACAAATTAAATATGACAGCAGTAATCGAAACAGCAGGTGGATCTGTAAAGGTTGTTTGGGATGAACAGGACAATACGATGACGGAAACACCAGATGGTGAATTTATGGGTTACATTTGAATTTGTCAATAAATGAGATTGGATTGAGTTCGCATCGGATCGATACTTTACTGAATTGATATAAGGAATATGTTATCACTGTTCATCGATATATCAAATCTTGTTTCCTGGTTTTCTCTGGGAATAGCTGATAAACAACTATCTCGCCACTTTCCGTAATTTTCCCATGTTAATATTGATCTTGCAAGGGCAGAGGCTACAGGATAGTCATCTTCGGGGGTACAGTTCATCCATTCGTTGAAAGTCGGTTGGTCGATATATGAGGCCGGATTTCCCAAAAAATGACAAACGCATTCGAACATTCCCTCTGTATCAGTTTCCTCGCATTCGCTTTCTGATTTCATATTTATGCATTTCAGCATTGCTATTTCTTCCTTGGTTACCTTTGGTGTATAGAGCATAGGATGTACACTTCCGCTGTTCATATCAGATAAGACAATCATTACTTGAATATCGGTATCCATGGTTGTTTTGTGTTGATTCCTGGAGGGATGTTATAGGGACAGTGATATGACTAATGAAAGACTCGGTATACCGTTATTCAAGTAATGATTGTGAAACAAAATATCTTTCACGTTTGAAACGATCAATGTACTTTATATTCTATTTTTATGTTTAACTATCAATAAGTAATGATTTCAAAAAGAAAAAGAACAGCAACATTTCATGATAGAATGAGAGTCACTCGTCATTTACTGGAATTATTTCATACAGGCGAAACAGAATGCGAATCCGAATTTATCATAAAACTAATACGTGATGAATTAAACTATAGAAAAATCGCATTTTTCTACCATTATTTTGATTGGAAGCATGTCTTTTCGGAAACAGGACTATCTTGTCACCCAATACATACACAACGATTAATAAATGGAAAAAAAGCTAACAGTTACGGAAACAAATCGATCGGTTGTCATATTGATAAAATTTATGTGCCGGTATATTGGAAAATCATCCGTTTGATCTATATTGCACGTGGGGATATTGAAAATTGTGCCAATACATTTTGTAAACTACCGAATGAATTGATTCGTATCATCATCGAAATGATACTGTCATAATTATTAAAATGTACAATAATCAGTATAATTCCACGCCAACTGAAACATCCCACTTTGGTACGAAACGGTCATGTCAAGAACTAAACGTGATTTGGTATTGCACGTGATAAATTAAAGGGTGAAAAAGGGCTATGACCAAATGCTTATTATAGACTAACTTTTCCGGTCACGAAAAAATTTTTTCATCCTCTCAAAATGACAGTTGCACTGACTCTTTCAGGACCCTCTTAAGGCGGCGTAGCCACAATTGAAAATTGAAAAAAATTTCTTAGAAAAAAATTTGAAAATTGAATTGTGGTTACGCCGCCTTAAGAGGGTCTTGAAAGAGTCAGTGCAACTGTCATTTTGAGAGGATGAAAAAATTTTTTCGTGACCGGAAAAGTTAGTCTATAATAAGCATTTGGTCATAGCCCTTTTTCATCTTTAAATATGTTAGAATATATACTAAAACATGTTTAGTTCTTGACATGACCGTTTCGTACCAAAGTGGGATATTTCAGTTAGAGTGATATGGATTGCCCGTTTTACAATTTAAGACAAATTGGATCATTAGATGCTTGGGGGCATCACATCACAAGTTAGGGACTGGGGCGAGTTCAGAACAGGAGGAGTGTATTGTTGCGGTGCTAGTCAAATATCTGATATGAATACGAACAAACGAAAGCTTATGTCTACGGCGAATGTTGTTTCTTCGGGTAGAGCCGTTCTGGTTCCACCCAATCCTGTTACTCTTGAAGAAGAGTTTTTGGTGAAACAGACTGGTAAAAAAAGAGTACAGACGTCTGCCTTGATAATTGCTGCTGCAAAGCAGATTGCATATACGAGGAGCGGAGAGATGATTAAAGATTCTGAGTTGCCGGGTTGGATTCACACTTTATTATTAGATCATGCCGGTGTTGGATTCGAAAAATCGACATCTTACAAACAAACTACCCGTCAGAAAAAAGGTTCAAAGAAATCGGCTATTGATTATCGTTTAGTAATTCCAAGGATTTTCCTTATGATCAACAATGGCGATGGTTTTGTTTCGTGCAATTACAACAAAACCGCGTATAAACGGAAATATCTGAAGATTTCTGTCGATACCACCAAGCTTAAACTTTTCATTTCGAAAGCTGACAAGTATACTAATCTTGATGCGTTTACGTATGGAAATATGGTTAATGACGGTCTTGTTTACACATCTGCTCGTGGAAACAAAACTTTCGATATCCCTTTTGCAGATCCGAAATATTTGCTGTCATTCTTAGACGAATTTCAAGGATCTTGTTCTACCATCACTGCGACTAAGGGTAAAATACCCATTACGAAAGACGAACTTGAAAAACGCAGAAAATTTTCTTCGTTTTATTCAACATTTACATGTTTCGAACCTCTATCGGGCGAAAACTATTATACGACTGAAAAAGGCCAGCAAGTCGTTCGTCCGGAATCGTGCAATGCAGTATTGGGTGCAAATATGAGGAAAATCGCCACCGATTCGCGTTATTTTGAACACTTTGGGGGTAAAGAATTGAAAATCTTACCTACAGACGTATCACCCGACCGGGGGGTCGTATTTGGACAAAATTTGTTTATACATTCACCGAAACTGAAAAAAGACGAAAAAAAGGAAACGCAATGTAAACGCGCGAAACTCTCTCTTGGTACAGTTTTGGATATTAGCGTACCGTCTGCTAGCGAGGTTTCTATGTTGATAACGGCGGATAATTGGATACCACAAACGTGTAAATCAGTTTATTCCGTTTGGTGCGAAACCGTCGGTGACGATTAAACATTTGTCCTTTTTTTTTAAATTCCCGAATTGTCAAGTGGATGTGACAAAAAAAAATAAAGTAATAAATGATTTAATATTACCAATATTCGGAATATTGGGCTTCATCTATATAGAAGTTATTAATCATTTGGTGTACCGCTGTAGACATTACTGCCAAATCATCTTTCATTCCACTTCTTAGTTTACCGGTTAATTTTTCGCGTACCTTGTCTTCAGGATTTCTCCCAGGGTATATTTTTCTGGAATAATTACGATATTGTTTGAATAATGACATTCTCATATCAGCGGGTGATCGGCCACCTACAGTTACAAACTTTTCATATAAATAAATACGGTCATTTTCTAATGCCTTGGCAAAATTTTCTGCCATTATACGTTTGCTTTTTTCATCCGTATGAAACCCAGGTCCTTTGGTAGTATGACCAGCACCAGACGAACTTCCAGCAAATCCATAATGACAGCTTGATTCGTGCATAACTTTACAATTAGGTATCTTATGAGCCACAATTTCGTGTAAGGCAGCGTGACCAGCCATATTGTCTTCAGGGATAAGCCATACAATAGAACGTTGTAATCCAGGAATTTCTCGTAGAGCAGCTATGTGGGCAAAAAGCACGGAATATTCTGCCAGGGCGTGTTTGTTGTAATAAGACTCCAGTCCAACAATCTGTGCGTTGTCTTAGTTAAGATACACGTTCATATCAACAATATTTGGAAGGAATTAATACTAAGAACACATGAAGAAAGACTCCTCAAAAGAACATAAGAAACGTGGGACGCGTAGATATATACATGTTGGCTCGACAGAGAACAAAGCTATAGATATTGCAAGGACAAAATCCATACTGGAGCGACGTAAACGATTTAAAGATAGAATGGAGAAAGAACGCAGAATCCGTGGCGAAAAGCGTAAACGGATTGCACGCATTGCCCCCGAGGACAAAAGTTGGCATTCACGAAATGAATTGAGGGTACTTGAACGACAAGAACGCGATGCACTGAACAATGATAATTATACGGATCCTCAAATTGAAGAATGGTTCAAAATGTTCAACGAATCGCATACAACTATTGGTGCGCTGGAATATAAACATCCGATAGAGAAGAAAAAAGTCGGGGGAAGACTTGATCTGTTTCAAAGTCTGCTCCATGGAAAACCAAAAGAAGTGAATGATATACTCGAACGTGCTATTTCTTTTGTTCCATGGGACGAATTAATTCATTATGATGGCGACGTTTCATCTGGCGGGAAAAAGCGTCGTCTCGAAATAAGAAAAAAGGCTTATGTATCAGTTCGAAAAGCCTATAACGATCTTCTTGCAAACGAAGAAAAGCAAACCGTCCATTTGAAAATAGCGGTGATATTTACACTTTTTAGGATATCTAGTCCAGCACGGGGCCCATTAAGTTTGGGACAAAAACGAATTTTAGGAATCTATGGACCACGTTTTCAAATACGAAAACAGGTGTGTGATGGAACGTTTCTAGAAACTGATTACTTTCGTCCTTCCACACAAGCCATTGATGCATTTTTTGAATCGGACGAATTTGAAACAGCACGTAGAGAATTCAATCTCAGATGTTATGAGGACCCCATACAATTTGAAGATGTTGTCCAAGCAAGTGTAACGAATCATTCACATTTCGTGCGTCGTTTGCAACAAATGCTACGTGACGGGGGGTTGCAGGGATTTTACAACCGTTTGATAGCCAAACAAACACAAACATAATTGCATATAACGTGTATATCAATCACTTGTCTCGTTGTATATTTACGACAGAATTCAAATATAAAATGAAAATGTATAATATGTATAATTGAAATAGTATGTTTGAGTAAACTTACGATTCTTCGCGGTCCTTCGCAAATCATAGACACTATGCCATAGTCGCTAGCAGTGCCTTGTCCATATGGATCGCACGCAACCCATATGTGTCTAGAAGCACTCAACCCGCCTGCAGGCACGCACGGGGTTTTTTCAAACCGATCTAGGGCCCTAGCATTGAACAGCGGTTGGATAAGTTGATCAGATAACACGCCTTTCATCTCGGCCAAATATTGTTGCGACTTTTCTCCAAGTTCATAGACACGTTGCATCTTTTTCATTTGATTGCCTGCAAGCCAAGGCGGAAGTTGTGAGTTCAAATGATCACAAGTCATTTCCTTTCCCGCTTCTTTGCATTCGTCGCATACAAAATCAAACGAAATCACCCTAAAAACCGATTCTCCGTTTTCATCCTTCATTTCGAACAATTGATTTACAGGATTGTAATACGAATCCATTGTGGTTATTCCTATTAGTGTAGCTTTGTCACGTCCGGTTAAAGGAAAAATGACATCCCATAATGAGTCGTCCATAAACGCCATTTCCTCACACATAATAATTCCAGGGGCCCTCTGGTTTTCACCACCTGTACCTCTTAAAGTTTATAGGACAAATACATATAAAGGAAAAACGCAAAATCGTTAGTCAAAATTCTTTTAAAAAAAACCACTAAAACACATAGATATATAGAATAAACGCGGACGCCCCGTCGTTGATGCACTTTCTATCATTAGAAATGGTTAATAATTATAATACATCAGGAAATATTATTCTCCTTTCTTTAATTTCATATGTTTATAATATTCACCAAACATTTGTTTACATTTTGTTTCAATATATATTCGTCAATGCCTTTGCCCCAACCAATGAAAAATTCACGCATACACAATACATATTGTTTGATAGTTGTGTATCCATTCACAGTTTCAACGTCAGATTCTATTGCATTCAACACTTCGTTAGCTTTGTCTAGTCGTTTGGAAAAACGATCAAGATCGGTGCGTAAATCTCTAGCACCGTTGGTGTTTTGGATAATTAGAGGTATTAGAATGGTCATTGACACACATACAAATGCCATGAATAAATATGTGACTACGAAACATATGAAGCCAGCTTTGACTTTCTTGGAAAGATTTTTCCAACGAACTTGCGTGAATTCCGAAATGTATACATTTTGAGGCCGCTTTACACTTTCCCTGAACATTCTTTCAGAATGTATTAGTTTCCAATTTCGTTCTTCTTGGGTTGTTGAACGCTCCCGTATTTTTGGCTTTTTTACAAACTGTTTAATTTTTTGACGTTCTTCATCTATAAGTTTTGAAAATTCTTGTTCGTCGTCTGTCATTTCACGAACATCATCTATTTCTATATCGGCTATTTCAGAATCATCGTTAGTTAAAGGATTTCGTTGAAATTCATGATTGTACATTTCATGACAGTCCGTTTCGTCGTTGTCATCATCAAATGTAGACATAGTTGTGATTTAAACTATTTTTTTTAATCACTAGGTGTTTGTTATCCGAAAAGTTGATTATATATTAACAATTGATGGTTACTTATAACGAGAATCAATGAGTTAATATCAATATTGAATTAATAATTTGTGTTGGTTCTTTTTTTCTAAAGATCAAGAACAATGCAATCGCATGATATTTCGGACGTAATTACAATTTATGCATATGCACATCCTATTGCAGAAGACGACGATTATAATGGGTTGTTAATGAACTCTAAAGATATGGACGCCAATATTGACCAAAAAATTCTTCAAGCTGCATATGTAGCAGACAATCATGGAAACAAGATTGGAAGGGCAGCTGGAGCATATAAAGATTATAATAATCGACTGGTAGTTGCATTAGAATTGAATGCTAAAGAACATCCAGAAATTGCACGGAAACTTGAAACTGGAGAATATTCAGGAGTTTCTCTTGGTCTGAAACATATGGTGAATCCTGAAACTTTGGAAGTTATGGATAAAACTATTCTTGAAGTTAGTGTTTGTCCAGAAGGAGATTTACCTGGTACTCGTATATTTCATTTGAAACGAGACGATAAGAATGAAATTGTGGATGATCATAGGAAACTGGATGAACGACTCGAAAGGGACAAGAGACCGATTTATGTTCATACATTAGCTAGCAAAGAGAACGGAGGATTTTCACAACCGTTTACATTGGATATGTTTAAGTTAGAACCGGTTACAAAAGATCGTGTCAAAAAACCGTCTAGTACTTTTTTGCCTTTATCCTCGGGAAAAGAAACTGAAAGTGGTACGTATTTTCTGTCATGCACACGTATATATTTTTGAGTGATTGGGGGAAAAATTGTCAATATGATTGCCAATTTTGAAGTTCCCCTAAAGAGAGAAGAAGGTAAAGGGAAGCAAATTTTAAAAAAAAAAAGAAAAGGGCACTCCCTTCTTATCGTAAGTATTGATATGTATAGATTAATTGATCCAGTTCCTACAGTAACTAGTGTGTCCGGAAATCGAGAATCAGCGACAATGGCCGATAATCAGGAGTTGTTGAAGAAATTATTGGGGTCGCTTTCTGATGATGAAATAGCAAAATTGAGAGGACAAACTGTAAGAAAGAAACCTAATAATCCACCCGAGTCTCATGTAGCTCCCCGTGTGGGAGTAGAACTTGGTTCTGGAGTGGGTGGTCATCTTGCTACCGCTAATGAAGTGGCACAACTTGCTTTGAAACAAATGCGCGACAAGATGGAAGCGACTTTGGCGCATTCTACACCTGATAATTCGATGATTGATCAACTGGTTCAGAAACATGTAGCTGATGCTGTTGCTCTTCGTGAAAAGCAGATGCAAGAAAGCGTTGAAGCTGCGCCTGTTGAAGCAGAAGAAGCTATGGATGTTGAAACTACGGAAGATACCGAGCAAGAAAATGAAGCTCCAAAAGAGGAACATATTGTAAACGACCCGGAAGTATATTCTAAATCTGAAGTCGAAGGGCTGCGCCAACAGACTGCTGACATGCAGAGTAAATATAAGGAAATGGAAGATAAAATGCGCGCTATGGAACGAGAAAAGGCTAAAATTGGTGAATTTCTTAAACTTGCTACCAAGGTAGAAGGTATCGATGAAGGCCTGGAGAAGTTGAAACAACGTGAGGAAAAGAAACGTAAGGAACAGCAAAAGCTAGTTGCGGATGCACAAAAGTACGCCTCGGCACTTTTTAAAGAAACTGAGGACGTTGAAGGCGACGAAACTACAACAACGGAGATGCGCAAGCAACTGCTTCAGCGTTTGGCTGCTACTGGAAGCGAAATTGACCCGGAACGAGCGGAAGAACTGATTAAACAAAATCGGCCTGTTGCACAGATGGTTCGAACTGCTGCTTCTAAGGTTGCTTCTTTGAACGGTCAGCTTTCTCAAAAGGAAAAGGAGATACAAGCGCTCAGGAAGCGTTTGAAGGAACGCCAGAGTGGTGTTAGCGAAAGTTCATCTTCTTCCAAGGGAAAATCGCCTGCTTGGAAATCAAGTGAAAAAAGTGTTATGACCCCTAGGTCGTGCGCTGAAGAAGTACGCAAGGCAGCTTCGCGGGCAGTTGGTGAAGACGGCGATTACTCTTATTCTTCTAATAGCGAAGGACAAGTCAAGCGCAAGATTGTCGAATTTCAGACTTTTGCGAGTGCTACGTGGAATAAGCACCCTAGAACCAATTATCCAGACGGGTATAGACCTTATGCCGATATTATTCATGATGAAATCAAATATGGCCAACACGATCAATTTGGCTGGAAAGAAATGGGCATGCCCACGCCCAGAGAAGTTCTTTCCAATGGTAAACTTGGTATGTTTGGAAAGGTATACAACGTTGTAGACAGCATGAATGAACGTCCGGAAGTGCCTCTGCCCAAGGAAGGTACCCTTTATAGCGACGAACAATGTTCTAGTTTCATGGGAAGCGGTTACGGATTTTCTTCACCATCTGTTTCAACGTAATCTTGCTTGGATAACCAGTTGTCTCATAAATTACCAATTATTCTAAACAAATTAATTAATTAGTATTTAATATCAAATGAAAAAAAAGATAACATAATCAAAAGAAGCCCGCGCCGCTTTTTTCAAGCACAGAGACAATAGTTTTTATATATTGTATCCATTCGTGAAAATTATGGAATCATTTTCAGCTGTCCAAAAACGTTTTCCGGATTCGTATATACTTCGCGCAACGGTAAAATATGAAGGCAATTTGACTAGTTTAGAAACCAAACCTGTATTACGATTCTATACTAGCGGACAAACCTTACCCAGAACTAAATATACCGAGATCACTCTTGGTAATGATTATAAAGGGGAGCCGTTCGAAGTTAACGTTCCGTTGGATTTAATACACGGAACGAAAAAAGTATATGATGTTAGAGGACAATTTAAATTGCCCAAAAACAGTTTAGAAAATGATACGGCTCTGTGGATTCAGGGATACGCACAACAAGTATCCAGTGAGGGGAAACCACTTTATGAAAAAGATGGGGCTGGAATGGTATACTTGAATACCATGACAGAACACACACATCAACGCACTGAAAAAGTTCCGTTGTTTCTCCAATCATTGGCTCTTCGAGGAGAAAGCCCACCTGAAAAGGGTGTCGTACATGTAACCCTTCATAATCCAATACCTTCAAAAGCATTTCTTCCAGCTTCTTTAACCGACCGTATTGGTATAAACCTGCAATACACCGATGCTCTTGTACGCGCTTGTGTATCGACAACCATGTCTCCCTTTGATAATCAAAAAGCTTCAGAAATCGGATTACATCAAATGTCACCAACTTATGAAGAAATGCGTCATGTCATGGCCCCTTATTATGTATCTGCGGCCGGTGTACTTCCTGGTCCATTATATTGGTCGAATATGTCTCAAGAAGAACCGTGGGGTGAGAAAATAGTATTAGACACTACCCGTGCCGTATTGGATAGAAATGAAATTTCTACCGGTTCTTTTACCAAATCACTCGATGAACAACTGGATTCGTTTGAAGATATGAACTTTTTGACTACTGCGGCTAACATACTTGGACAAGTCGTATCCGCCCCATCTGCAACAGTCAATTACATTAGCGATAAACGCGTGACTACTGGGCCATTTCGTTCGTTTCCAAAAGAAAGAGTTGTGGAAGATTTCGGTAAATTAGGCCCGGATAAAGTAGAAAGCGGAGGTGATTGTGAAGACTCTGGTAATTTCAATGGACGTATGTTTGTTGCCGTACGAGACAGTCATATGACCCGCCCTCTAACAAAAGCGTTACAAAAATTGGCAAAGAAATACGCCGCCGCTGGAAACCTCGTAACCGTTACAGCGAGAAACGTGACAGATTCCGAATCACATTCTGCCGCGTCTATCACCAAAGAAGAAAAAGATAAACGTATAGACGCGACATATAACCCAATAGGATTACGCATAGGTGACCCAGAAGATGTAAACATGCGTCCCGGTGCCCACGAATTCCTCCAACTCATCCCTAAACGCACCGTGTACGAATGGGCATCTCGAACTAGTCCTTCAGAACGAGACACAATGAAATGGAGTGACGGGAGTTTGATGAGGGATATTCCTAAAGAAGAAGGGCATTTACCATTGATCGACTGTGAGGGTACTGGTATGGTAAAACCGTTGATACTTCCAGATGAGGCATATAGAGGAAGAAAAGATCAGAAACTCAAAGCGGTCGAAGAACAACTGAAACATCTTGATGCATACACCCGTATCGTTACTGGAAAAACATACAAAGAAATGTACGAAGGGGGTACTGCTATGTATGATCCTTCTGTGTTTAATACGATCGGCCAATTCATGCGTGTCAACAAAAACATCGTCAATGATCCAGATGTTTTGGCTTCTGATTTCTATCGTATGTCTAGAAGCAAATTTTTCATTCCTGAAAAATCCGATCCATTGTATTCCAAAATTTTCGGAAAAGCCAAAAAAGATCCGGTCGCGTTGGTTGGAGAAGAAGCCTTTTCTGGATTCTACGATAAAACTTCCTTTGAAAAGGCCAGAAACGACAAATCCGACAACGCATCATATGTAATCGGTGCAAGATCCATGGATTCTGAAGATATTGAAACCGGTGAAACCTCGGTACTTGTTAACATCGGAACTCGTGATTCTCAAAGTACAACAGCTTTATCTAAAGAAAGTTTAGTAAGTATCAACATTAAGACACCCGAATTTTATTGGCTACAATCAACCCCTGTCCAAATCGGACCACGTCCACGTGTCTACGACCAGTATGAAGAAGAAGAAGGCCCCGATGCATCCGGAAAACATACTGTAGGCGTCCATACTACCGACGAACGAAACAAACGTAAATTTGTAGGCCTTACTCGTTCCCCGGCGCCCACAAACGCTCAATTGTCAGCTATTTATGCAATATCCAAACATCTTCCTCCAATCACACCGATGAAGCCGGTATCCGCAGAACAAAAAAAATATTGGGAGTCTGAAATTATCCCAAATGTCGAAGCAATACTTTCAAACGAATTGAGACACAAAAGACGTATCAATACCGTCAAAACAAAAACCATCCCATATTTTATACGAATGACCGATTACAACCCAAAGGCAATACAAACAATCGCAAAAATAGCAGCTACGAACGACCATATTCTTGCCGTAACCCCACACTTAGAAGCCTACGCTAAAAATATGGCCATGATTCGCCTCGGATTCACTGTAGATATGTCGGATTGGAAAGGAATCAAAAAAGACGAAATCTCATTCAAAAAAATGTCCCGCGCTTAAACTTGAACCCACCCCAATCATTCATACCAACCATATAAATCTGTGTCTCGTTCCAAATAAAATCCCGAGTTGACCGGTTGTGAAAATTGCATTGTTTTACACTATAATACAACGCTTGTTTAATAGATAATTTATATTACGGGTACATAAACAGGCATGTTTTAATTACCCCTATCCACTTTCAATTTCATAAATAATACATCACGATGCTTAAAAAAATAGTTATATAACGTAATAAAAAATGAAAATAGCCATATTTAAATGTAATCTTCATTCATAATGTTACATATACACGGTGTATTTATACTACCGCGCGATGTTAAAAAAGTTACAGAATTTCCTAAATAATAACCGACGTTTAAACTTGGAAAACGAAAAACACCTAGCATTCATTTTATGTAAATTTCTTAAATATGGATGGGGTGAAAATGGTGATCCAGATGAATTATGTAGTATCGCAACCGAGAGATGGTCAGGAAATATGGCGAAATTGATCAACAATAACACAACTCGAAGAGACAAAATGGAGAGATTACTTCTACAATATCAAGTTATGAAAGAAGCACTCAATTACACGTTTAATAGAAAGAAAATTTTTTCGCTCGAACAAATAGTAGATCTTATACACCCATACACGTCCAAGGATGACTTGCCTTTTTCAGCTCCGACAAGCGCTGCTGGTGAAGGAAAAATTGGAATCCTTACTGGAGTTATACATATTACACCCGAAGGACGTTTGAATTTTTCATATAGAAAACAAGCCTCCAAGTATGATCCCCCATTTCGGAATTTCGAACTACACAAATATTACACGGGAACATTTAAACCACTATTTGACGGGGTAAATTGGAATGAAAAAGGGGAAAATTTGACGGATTTTGATCCTAGGTTGAAAACTAGTGAAAATTTGGATATATTCAAAATTTTCCAAATTGCTAATATCGATAAAATATCGACCTTTTTTACTACGGAAAAGCAGAAACGGAAGGTTTATTTCAGTACAGAGCTTAACAAAATCTATTCAGATATGCGTGACCCCAACTTTAAGGACTACGAAATACAAGAATCCGAAGATGCGATTGGTTTGATTTAAAAAAAAATTATGATCCAATGAACAAACATCTGTATTCATTTTATCTTATCGTTTTCTTTTCCCCCATTTGGAAAGAAGCCTTCATGGATTTTCATTGTTTCAAAATTGATTTTAGTAGGACTCCATGGTGTAAAATCTTGATCTGAATTTGGTGTGTATGTATCGTCCAATGAATAATCACTAGAAGATGAGATGGTATATCCTGTACTCAAACAGTTATAATAATCACTGTCTTCTTCAGAAGAAGACGTCAAATCCTTCCAATAAGAATGGTTGGTACTCGAGTTATTATAAGCGTCTGAACGGGTTGTTGGTATTCCACCGGAAGGATTTTGTATGATTCGATTATAATCGAAAGTGACATGACTTTCATGTTCGGACGTTGTTTCTGAAACGACTTGGTGATTTTCAGAGATAAAAGGTGTACGTTCCGGATCAACGGCGGGCATACAACTTTGTTTTTTAAAAAACGTTTTTAAAGGTTTCACCGAAAATGCTTTAGGTAATGTATTCCTTTTCGAATTGGACAGCGGATCATCTGACTTTCGATTGAAAACCCCACTAAAGGATTTAGAACGAATAAGAAACATTTTATGTGTGATTGATATAAGTATGTATATTGTGAATACTATTAGAAGAATCAAACGAACAATGTGGTAAAACCAAAAGACGATTAGATTTTACTAACTTATGATATATTAAATTTGATTTTTGATTGAGAATTTGATTGATTCATTCCCTTTTATTGTTGCACCGGGAATACATTGTTCGGACAAACATATCCTACCATTCATTGCTCTTTTTAGAGAAGGGTCATGTTTACCAGAATTTTTTGTATTCCTATGAATTAAAGCGAATGATATATATCGGATCTTATAATATATCAATAATTAATGATCCATATTACAATAAACCATCGAAGCCATCGTCGTCGTCGAAGAAAAACAACCCATCGATGTTAAACTGAGGAAGACCTGGGGCACGAGCACACTTGAAAGTAAAGTAACAAGCGTCTACAGCAAACGTATCGTCGGCGTCTGGACCCGACGTGCGGCATACGGCGGTAGATTCTAGACAGTCCTTGAAAGGTTCGGCGGGATCGATGATCCCCGCGCACTGTTTATGATAAAACGGGTCATCGGAACATCCAGTGGTTGTGTTTCCGAATCCTGGGATGAGGGCGACGTCGAATTCGTAGACACACATATTCAACTCACAACTCTTATTGAAACCGAATTCAAGAGGTCCAAAGATGGTTGTATTATCGAAATCCACAGTGATTTCTGTCAAATCAGGACAATCGTTCACCGTGTTACAGGTTCCCTGACACTCGGATCCTACACACATATGCGTTCCTTTATGACCATCGTGTGTATTGATACATATATGAGTATCTCGTGAAGAATTGGTGGTGTTTTCTGGTCTATAGCATACCGAATCGCATGATGTTCCGGTAGGTTTGTGAAATGACTGGCATCCATGGAGATCATGTTTGAGACCTTGGATGCAGGGGTTGTTGCTAGGACCACAGCGATCGCATTTGTGCCATTCTAAAACATGGTCCGTGTGTACAGCTGCAAAAATGGAAGCAATAAGAGCTCCCAACGCAAGAAGACCGGCAGCCACACAACATAAAAAGATCAAGCTAAGGCATGTCATCCATCCGTTTATAGTAGAACGACGGGGCGGTGCGGATTGCATTTTTTTTTAAATATTGTATCGGACCAATTATCCCGCGGTTGGTTGTGATAATAGTATTTACATTACTCCGCAAAAAAGGAAAGGGTTATACTCTTTTTATAATCAATCAAGTTTTCCTTCTTTTAAACAAAAGAACAAAATCAGTTACCAAAAAACCAAAAAAAATGTGGAATAGCAGTAAAAACGATTATTGGTGGCTCGGTTTTATATTCGAAGTTATCGGTATGGTATTAACGTCATTATTTGCCATAGCACTAGCTAGAAGTTACAAAGAGAGATTGGATGATAAAAGAATTGAAATTTCGCAAAATTAAGAGTAACAAACAAGTATTCTATTCATTAATAAAACATAACGGCACAGGAACCTTTAAAATATTACGAGTTGCCCGCCTTCCCTCTAAACAAACTCTAATCAAACGTTGGTTGTGGGGTATAAAGTCAGAATCGAAGAGTATTATAGTATTGTTATGTATGTCATTGCTTTGACAATTTTATTATGTCTACAAGATGTACAAGGTATTTTGGTTCCCAGCAAAACAGAAGGAAGATACCGGATAGAATCTTACCAAACGGTATCGTTGAAAGTTGGTACTCCGCCACGGACCATAAAATTAGTACTGGATTTTACTTCACACAAGTTATTGACAAGAACGCCACTTAGCACATTTTCGTCCTCATTAGAAACTACCCTTGCCGGTATGAGTGACGTTGTACATATTCAAGGAAAAAAGTTCCGCGTACTCGTAGAAACGGATACTTTTGGAAGCCGCGCTAATACCTTGGGATGTTCTTCATGCCAAGGCGTGTTAGGCGTCGGGCCATCTTCAAAAATTTGGTTGTATGGAACGGACGCTACTTTTACAGCTGGTGCGATTACAATCGAAGAAGGTCTGCCAACGTACGAACGAATTCGTGCAGCAAAACATCTAGGACGATTTTCGTGCTTGCCATTATATGAAAATATATGTACCGCGCTTGGAACTGTGGAAGGCATTCCGAATATGACGGTTATAATGGGTACAAACTCGCCAAAAACATTGGTTCCTGTCGATATATTTGACAACTATGTCAACGGATTGTCGACTACTAATAATCCAAATATTGAAGATTGGGGCGATATAGATTTCGTGTTTCCGAAAGTTCCCGGTTCAAAAGGAAAAGATAATCACTGGTCCTTGAAAGCACAATGTATCGTTACCCAATCCCGAAAAGGCAAATTGGATTTGTTGTTGGATGGGAGTGGCGATCCTAATATTGTCGTATTGTCCAAAGCTGCTATGGATTGTATGATGCTCAAACGGTTCTTTTTCGAAGGTACAGGTCAGGTGGTGCAATGGACCGTACACAGACGTGCTAGTTTATATAACCTCGTCGCTTTGATCATAATGTCCTTATTATATTCTTATTGGACACTGGATCCTGCCGGAGCTTGGACATTTGAAAACAAACCAATTCATTGGAAAACACTTGCAGATGGTCTTACTATTGTTTTAAGTATTGTTTCCGTTTTTGTACCGAGTACATGGAATGCATTGTGGGCCCAACCGGAAGTAGGAGCTTATGTATTGTTTACCGTCATCCTATTGATCATGTGGCAATTATTGGGAAGCATTGTGTTTGTGTTTCGCGGAAAAGATATGTTTGGAGAATTTCCTGTAGAACACATAGGGCCAGCGTACCAAACATCACAAGAAAATATCAAGCGTCTGGGACAAAATATAGGAAACGGGGCCAATCGACCTCTGTTTGTTCATGCGCATTTCCAAAGTGTTTTACTTGGAATTGCCCATCCACGTTTATGGGTCGTTCAATGCCTTTCGCGGCAAAGTATAGTAGCCTTGACTATTTTCTTACTTGTCATCGATACACGTGTCGATTCCTTTGGTAGTCTAGGACCCGCAACAGCAGCATTGCTTCTAATTTATGGGATTCTTTATTATGGACTCGTTGGATTAGTACTTAAAGGAGCACGGAACGGTATCACATTTGTATGGGCATTATTTTGGATGTTTTATATCTATTTGATTATATCAACCGTCATCATAATGGATACATTCGTTTTGAAACCGTTTTTGGTACGCTTCACAAGCGTAACAGTAGAATTCACGTTGCTTTTAAGAGTAGGACTATATGCTTTTATTGCGATCATTTCAATAATCGTTGCAATCAGACGTGTAAAAATCGAGGAAATTCTAAGAGAACAAACTATTTCAAATATTTCTTACAAATACACATAACAAAATAAACATATACACCGAAACTGTTATCATTCTTATCCAATTTTGCCCACATATTTATATAACAGGCAAAAAAATGTATTTAGATAACAGTTTCAGTGAATATGTTATACGGTGTAATAAACTTACCATCAACCCTCATTATCCGCATACCGCCATGGACAACAAACCGATATTGGTATGTGTCGATTCAAAGGCTATTGCTATGACAAAAATGAAATTGGAACGAGGCGAATTGGTTATTGAACAAGCTCTAATTGATAACCCCCGGCCTAACGAATTAATCTCAATGACGTTTAGTACGTTTATGAAGTTATTCAAAATTGCTATACGCGGTGATTTAGAAAAAACACAAAAGTTGAAAAAATCACTTTTCAACTGCTCAAAGCATGACGACACCTCGACTAATCTTACAACGTTGAAAAATTTCCTTTCTCGACATGTGATAACAACTGACCCGACTGTGTTCAAGACAATCAAAAAACGCGGTATTTTTTTAACCTGTTGTCGCTGCAAGAGGAATTTCAAAGATAAACGTCTCCTATTTATCAAAGGACGCAAAACGGGGATTTGTTCGGACTGTATGATATTACTAAGAAAAAAATCATGCGAGACAGAAACTCTCATTGAATGCAATGAACCACACCACAAGACGATTGACCGATAATAATTAGATCACTTTTGGATATATGATGCACATTAATCTGGATGTCAATAACATACCGAGACACACATTGACATGTGTCATATTGTAAGTTATATATTAATGATAAATATGACAAAAAAAATATAAACCGATTTATCAAAGTCAAAAATCCATAACATACAAATTTCCTACACGATGGAAAAAGCAACAGCGACGTTTTTAATATTAGTAGGATTTTTATCTTGGATAAAATGCGAAACATTGGGTGCACATCATATGTATGATAACGAACAAAACTTATATCCGGTCTGTCCGAAAAGCAAAGACCATACTTTCTTGTATTTTTCTGCAGAAGACAGTGGGAGAGATGCATGCGGATTCCCGTGTGTAATGCATCTTAGCAAAGGCACGACACTTGCTCATGCATTTGATACTCACGGTCATTTCGACGGTATCCTGATTGACGAATTCAAATGCACGCGAAAAATTGTAGGAAAATCCTTTTCTGATTGGATTTGTCATTCGAGTCCTAAATTACCCACTGCTTTAAAATTGAACTATAAGGTACATTGTCTACACGAAACGCAAGACGGTACCCTTCAAGATATAGATCAATATTATAGCAATAGATACCAGTATAGCATGGAATTGTTCGGGGGAGAATATACCCGTTCTTCTCTTGCAAACCTGCTCAATTACTTTGTTGTTTCGATCCGATCTTCTGCTGGACCTGCCATCTCTCCTTGGGTTCAATGGGATCAAAATCAAAATCACGACACAATTGAAGACTCCAAACCACGCGGTAGAAAACTTCTTGAAACACATTCATCTTACTTGAGCCCCGGGGATATCAACCCAGCATATCTGTTACTCAAGGATGCCGATGGAAATCCAAAAAGTCTACTTTCAAAGCAATTACCCGCTACATTTTGTGGATTGACCTATGCTGTACATACGAACCATTACTTTTTGACTCTTATGGCTATTTCCAAAGCCTGGGTATTTTTTCCAATTATGACTGTGATCGTCGCGATCATATTGACGATCATTCATTCTACCCACCAACAAACCACACAATCCAAAGAAGGAATAAGAATTTACAAAAAACTTGGCATGAGGACTAGTAACCCTTATAATGACCCTTGTTTAATCCTTACGACGATATTTCGGTCCACATGTGTAACCATAGTATTTTGTAGCATCAATCTCTTCATATTCTTTGCCTGCCACGCAGTGCTCGATATCTATTCATATGCAGACATGTACACATCGTTTATTACTGTGGTGGTACAGTACGGTGTATGGTTTCTTTCCGCTATTATATATCTATGGTCTCTTCCTTCTTACAACATTGTCCTTTACCACATAATGCCTCATGGAATGAAACGTGTCATTCAAAAAGTCCAAACCGGTGTGGACTTTGAAAACCCCTGGGATCATGATACTCGTATGGATGACCCCGAGCGTTTCGAAGAGGGTGGTAGACATAAAAACCAAGTAATTCCTCACGTTGAACCCCCAGAATTGGGTCCGGATCCTGAAACATTCACTGGTTACAATGCTGACGAGGATACATTAAGTCATGACTCTACTATAAAAACTGTTCTAGAAACGACCGTAAGTGCGATCGTGCCTACTCAAGATACAACAAACAAAGATGATTGAGTAGTATGTATTGCAGTTTTATTTCAAACACAACTTTATAGAGGACCCGTTATTTGCGCTTTTTAATTCGTTCTTTTTGATGCCATAATATGTCTGCACCCCTCTTCAATCGACACGATTCAAAACTTTGTGTAAAAATATCGGTTCTCGGGGCATTTAAATAAACCCGATAATCCATCAGTTTGCTTTCATCAGTTCCCAAAGTTTCATAAATAGATAAAAGCAACGAATCCCTACAGTGTGAAGATGAAACAGCCGATACACAGTCAAAAGTAGTCAGAAACCGAGTATAAGGATCGTCGGAGGCGTTCCACTCTTGTTTTTCATCAAACAATGCCCTAATTTCTTTGTTTTTGCTTATATCAAATTCGCCGACACAAAATTCAGAAAACTCCGTTCCGTTGAACTGAATAAACTTTTGAATTACCGCTTTCAAAACAACAACTTTGATTTTGCATATGTCTGGAAGTATAGAAGGGAAAACCAAATTTGTAACATCAGGATAGGCAATCCGCAATTCCTCGAGTGAATGCGGTAAACACGACAGACAATCATGGCACCTCAAATCAAAACTACCAACCGTAAGTACTTTGAGACACATTAACGTTTTCAAAGAAATAGGTGTCTTTCCAGAATGCGTACTCGACTTTCGCGGAGAACACCATTGGTTGTTTTTACGCACTAGAATTTTCTTGCAAAACGCATGTTCGGTAGTAGAATAAAAGCCACGATGATATGAATGATTCCAAATCGATCTACGTTGTCCAAGTTGTGGAAGATGTAGCTCCGTTAAATGCCTATTGTCAAAGTTGAAAAAATATCTAGCCATATACTTATTCAAACATCCGAAATTGCCCCCGTGTAAAGTCAGCTTACGCATATGCTTGAAATGCCGCGTTTCCGAATAGTCACCAAATAAAAACCCACGGTGGGAGTAACCCCAGTGTGAATATGGGATCACGGGCGTTCGCGTGTAAACTTTCGAACCCCGCCTGCTAGGATCAGATAGTTCCGATTTTAAAACCAACTCTTCCAAATTCGGTAAAAGCTCTTTCATCTTCCTTATCAATGCAAAAAATATATCACTAGATACCAAAGACATATCTATCGTAAATTTCTTCGTCATCGGAAACGCTGATATTTTGTCAACAAACGGCCGAATCATTAACTCAAGACTCAAATCATCGCGTAATAACTTATGTTCGACCATAGGTCTAAAAGACCCACATATTTCTGACCAGCTTTTACAAACCAACCTCAAGATCGCACATCGTTCAGTTCGCTCTCTTTTCCAGAACTTATCCCGTTTTAAAGGCGTAGTATACCTATACATCGACTTGGGTGGCGCAAAAATTACAAAAGAAAAGATCATAGTTAATATTTCCGAAGGAACCATTGCAATCCACACAGGTCGACCCGACATGCCAAGTAAAATGATCCACTATTATAAAACTCGTTATGTCAAACCCTAAATAAAACCACCCCAATTCCAAAAAAATAATTTAAAAATAAAAAATGATCACGCCTCCTTAAACGTGATCCAAAAGAGTCAGTGCAACTGTCATTTTCAGAGGATGAAATGCAGCATTTCATGACCAAAATAGTTCGTCCATATGAGTATTTGGTCATGGTTCTTTTCACACAAAAATATATCATAAATAATATAATATATTAAATAACCCACTTTGGTATAAAACGGTATTGTCAAGAACTGAGCGTGTTTTGATATTAAAAATGATATAATTAATGGTGAAAAAAGGCTATGACCAAATGCTTATTATAGACGAACTAATTTGGTCATGAAAAAATTTTTTCATCCTCTCAAAATGACAGTTGCACTGACTCTTTTGGAACCCTTTTAAGGCGGCGTAGCCACAATTGAAAATTGAAAAAAATTTCTTAGAAAAAATTCAAAATTGAATTTTGATCACGCCGCCTTAAAAGGGTTCCAAAAGAGTCAGTGCAACTGTCATTTTGAGAGGATGAAAAAATTTTTTCATGACCAAATTAGTTCGTCTATAATAAGCATTTGGTCATAGCCTTTTTTCACCATTAA